>SL_8KL_010_SEDDRAFT_10000258_pt1 | contig 45781 bp, 49 predicted proteins | sample SodLakKL_010_SED_4_FD_11160 | JGI IMG/M metagenome (IMG submission 11160)
TTAAATATTGGCAATGAATTAATCATCTATTTAACTGACTCTGGAAATTCATTTCCTAAAACAGATAAAAATTATTTCATCTATGAAATTGAAGATCAATTCTTTATATTTAATTCCAGCATTGATGAGAGAATCAAAGAAGAGATAAAGATTAATATTAATAGGGAATATTCAATCAATAATTATATTTTATATAAATTAAATATTAATTATGCTGATAATAGGATAACCTATTTATTTTTCCGTTAGATTAGGAGTGGTGAATATTTTAAATAATAAGGGTTATATGCTTTTAGAAATTTTGTTAGCTCTAACAATTGCTTTAATGATATTTATTTCTCTCTCTTTATTATTTAGTTCAAGTTTAAGCCTGTATCACAAAGTTTTAGTTGGAATTGGTGGGATTGAATTAGAAATAATATCCGAAAAGATTGCTACTGATATAGCTTTAAGTAGAGATATCTATTCAGGTGAAGATGAAATTAAAATTAAAGGACATGATGGAAAATGGACCTCATATTTGATTTATAATAGTGTATTTGGTCAGGAATTAGGTTTTAGAAGGGAAAAATCCAGGGATTTAGATGGAGAAATAATTTTTACTAGAGTTGATAGTCTATTGAGTAACCCGGAAAATTTTGAACTCAGTATAGAAGAGAGTCTCTATTATTTATTAATCTCATATAAAGATCATAATAATAATTTATATATTAGGGAGAGGACAATATTTAGAGGTGGTTGATCATGAAAAGGTTAAATAAAGAAGGGTTCATCGTAATAAAAATTCTAATCATCTTAATATTTATGGCGATAATTTTTCAGAGTACTGCAATATATTTAATTATTTATTCAGATATTTTTAAAGGAATAAATAACAATATTGTAAAAGAGATTGATTATGTGACCAGTTTTTATCTGGCAGAAGATTTAGCAAAAATATATGAAGATAGATTTAATGTAGAATTATTTTTTAAATTAAATAATAACAATTCTGTTGTAATTGAAGTATTTAATTTTGGAGATACTAGTATTAAAACATTGAAATTTACAGAACCAGTAAGAGGAGAGACTGTCTTTACACTGGACTAAGGAGGAAATCATATTGATATTTAAAAATTATTTTGGACTGATAATTGTTAATGATTTTGAATTAAATTATATTGGTTTAGAGGGAAAAAACAACAGGTATTATTTAAAAGAGATAATTAATGAACCAATCAAAAATGAAGCATTGAAAAATGGGCAGATAATAAGAAGTTCTTATTTAATAGACGGGATAGTAAATTTAAAGTCGAAAATTAAATATAAACCTGATTATTATGACCTTACTATTACTGCTGATGATATTAAATATAAAAATCTTAAATTACCCAGGCAGAGCAAATCAGACTTAAAGGAAACATTAAAGATTGAGGTTGAAAGAATGATTGATTATCGATTTAATGAGGTTGCATTTGATTATAGTATTCTGTCTAAAGATAGCGATAATGAAAATGTTTTTATTGTTGTTGCAAATAAAAATTTAATAGAAGATTATCATTATATATTTTTTAATACTCTAGGTAATATAAATAGAATTACAGTCCGTCAGGAGAGTATCTGGAGGCTAATGAATAATTTGAATGCAGGGAAGGATTTTATGTTTTTAGAGGTTTATGAAACTGAGATTTATCTTACTGCTGGAAATGCTAATAATTTATATTTTTCTCGGAGGTTAAAAAAACATTTGGAAGAATATCCAGATATTAATGAGATTATAGAAATGGCAGATAATTATATTGTACGAGAATTTAATAGAAAACCGATAAATAAAATCCTTATCTGGAATAGAAGTAATAAGCTGCTCCATATTAATAGAACTATTATTAAACGGATAGAAAATTTAGATTTAATAATAGAAGATGAAAATTTATCAAAAAGCAATATTTTTAATAAAACACCATTTTTACTGCCGGTTTTGGAATGATAAAATATGGAAATTGATATCAATTTAATAAACAAAAACTTTATTTTAGATTATCAGTATCAAAAGCCGATTTTTATTTTTTTAATAATCTTGATTATAGGCTTGAATTTCTATAGTCTTTATTTTATTAAAAGACCTATAGAGGAATCTTATAAAGAATTAAACAATATTGACAAATTTATTTTAAGCGAGCAAGAATTATTTGAAATTGACTGGTTAAATAGGAACCTGGTTAATTTTAATATAAACAACTGGTATAATATCATCGAAGATTTAATAGGTGATATTGGATATATTAATTCTATTCATTTTATTGATAATGCCTGGGAGATAAGAGGTGATCTTCTTGGTATTGAAAATTATCAGATATTATATGAAAGAATTAATGAATTGCGCTCATTAAATTTTGATATAAAGTTCAATAGAGTTGGATCTCTGCAAAATAGTTCATTTCTTTTGCATATGAAAATAGGTGATGACAGTTGAATAAAAAAAAGTTCTTTATCAAGAAAAATAAATTCATTATTATTAATCTGTTTTTAATATTCATTTTAACTCTTAGCATTTATAATTTAATGAGCAACAAAGAGGAACTGCAGGATATGAAATTGCAGATTTTTAGTATTAATAATAATAATTCGAGAAATTCTTTTAAAGCACAGGAGTTAGAGAATTTAATTAAATTAAGTAATGAGAATGGTTATGTAAAAGAAAATAGTTTAGAGATAAGTAATTATTTCTTAAGTGATTTAAATAATGCCAGTATAGTTATTACAAGAGAAAATCTAGCCGGAAGAGGATTGGATTATCGGTTTATAGAGGGTTATGGCGATAAGCATTCAATAAGTAGAGTATTTGATATTATTTCTAAAAAATTTAATTTAGCTTTTGAGGTTATAGAGTTTAAAGTATGGCCTGAAACTGATCTTTATAAGTTTTATCTTAAGTTTAATCAGGTAAAGAATAATTGGATTGGTGAAGATCGAGAATTCAGTTTATTAAGCTTTAGTCCTGATAGTCAGAATGAATATACAACAGGATTTTCAGAAGGTAATTATTATTATCAGAATCAGGTAGAATTTATTGTGGATAGAAAGGTTGATGATTTAATAATAACTAATCTTCCAGAGTATATTGATTTTAAAGGTTTTATAACTCGTCTGGATAAGAATTTATTCTTATTTGAGATCTATAATAAATCTTATATCTTTAAATTGAATGAGAAACAGATGATTGGAGATATCGAATATAAGTTATATTATGATAATGGATTATTCTTAAATGAAAACTCAAAAATCTATAAGATTGGGGAATAGTAAATGATAACTAAAAAATTAAATAAACAGCTTAAAATTTTTTTATTAATTGTTTTAGTAGTTTTTGTTTTCAGCAATAACTTACTGGCATTTAATGAGGCTAGAGAGGTAAGTTTTATAGATACTGAAATTCATGATATTTACTATTTAATTGCAAAGGTTAATGATTTAGATATATTTATCATGGATGGAGTTGCAGGTAGGGTTACAGTCCAGATTAGTGATATTAATGAGAAGAATGTTTTAGAAGATTTTATCCTGGCAAATGGGGATTCTTTTTTATTACTGGATGGTATTTATTATATTGGGAATAATTTAGAGATTAATTTGTTAAATAAAACTGTCAACAAGGCTGATCTTGATTTGGCCAGGGTGGAGACAATGATCCTGGATTATAATGGTGACTGGTCAGACAGGTGGGGCGACCTTCTTGATAGATATTATCCTGATATTAAATGGGGTTATAATGAGTTTATGGGAGAATTAATTTTAAATGGTCAGGAAGAAGAAATAAATAAGGCCTATAATTTTATTAGTCTGATAATACAGAACAGAGCCGGTAATGATAAGAATTTTAAATCTAAAATTGTTTATATACCTGATAATATAAATTTTAATATTTCTGATGTTATTATAAACCTCGAAGACCTGGAATATAACTGGCTAGAAGCAGATAGGATCTTATATTTAAGAGGAGCAGAAAATAGATTGAAAGAGACTGTTAATTTTATAGATGAATATATGGATAAGAATAAAATTATGGATAAGGTTCGATATCTAGATTATCTTAATTCTAATGAAGTTGAAGCAAAGCTATCTTTAATAATGCCAGAAAGTAAAATTAATTCTTTCAGAGTTAATGAAGTAATTTTAAGTGGTACAGAGGATGAGATTAATAGGGCTGAAACTATAATAGATCAGATCGATTCTAAGCCGGAGCAGATTTTAGTCGAATTTAATGTTTTAGAAATTAATGATGATTTTAGATCTGGCGATCATCTATCTGATGATTTAAATATTTCCATTGGGTATAATTTAAATGAGGGACTTAATTTTGACTTGAATTGGGTTAAATTTTTAAATTATGCAGAAGAAAAGGGAGAGATAAGATCGATTGCTTCACCAAGCTTATTGACTCTGGCAAATAAACCCTCCAGGCTTCATATTGGAGATAGGGTTCCAGTTCCTAAATATGATAAAGATAATAATATTAGTGGTTATGAATATATTGATACAGGGATTATTCTCGATATAGTGGCTCGAGTAAATAATAATCAGGAGATAACTTTAGAAATCGAACCGGAGATAAGTAATTTTATTAGTTACTATAATGATATTCCAACGATTAACACAAGAGAACTCTCTACTAATATAAGATTAAACCATGGAGAGACTTATTATATTGCTGGACTCAAGCAATTCAGGCAACAGGAAATTATTAAAAAAAATAAACTTTTAAGTAATCTCCCTTTACTGGGATGGCTCTTTTCTAATCAATATTATGAAGAGAGNACTGGTCAATTAATTCTTGCTATTACGCCTTATTTAATTTCAGATTAAATCTTCAGGCCTATTAAGCAGGAATATGGGAATAAAACAAGAAATAGTATTTATGGAGGTAGATAAATGATTGTAACTTTAGTTGGAATGATGGGTTCTGGTAAATCGACAGTTGGTAAATTAATAGCAGAAAAATTAGATTATATCTTTTATGATACTGATACTTTAATATTTGAAAAGACAGGCAGAAAAATTACTGATATCTTTAAAAAAGATGGAGAAGAGTATTTTAGAGATCTGGAAAAAAAATTAATTAATGACCTCTATAATCGGAGTGATAATAAAAATAAGGTTATTGCTACTGGAGGTGGAGTGGTTTTATCAGAAGTAAATAGAGAAACTATTTTGAGTAATAGTAGGGTTTACTGGCTAAATGTTGAAGTTGAAAGATTGGCCGATCGGCTTTACGAAAATAGAGATAGACCACTGATTAAAGAGTATAAAAATAAAAGGTCCGAGTTAGTTAATCATTTAGATAATATATTAAGTGATAGATACAATTATTATCAGATTGGTATAGAAATTGATGGAAATAAAGAACCATTTAAAATTTCCAGAGAAATATAAATGATTTAAGGGATGAAGGTGATATAATTGAATAGAATAGTTATGATAAATGGTCCTAATCTAAATTGGTTAGGGAGAAGAGATGAGAAGCATTATGGCAAAAATAGTCTTCAGGAATTAGAGGATGAACTTTCAGAAATAGCCAGAGATAATGGGTGTGAATTATTGTCTTTTCAGACAAATTCTGAAGGAGAATTTATTGATTTTTTACAGAAAAATTATAGCCAGGCAATTGGTTATATAATAAATCCTGGGGCATATAGTCATACCAGTCTGGCTATTATGGATGCTATACTTTCAATTGACAAACAGGTTATTGAGGTTCATCTTTCAAATGTGACTTCTAGAGAAGAGATTAGGCAGAATTTATTAACTGCTTCTGCCTGTGATGGGCTTATTATTGGTTTTGGTAGAGAAGGCTATAAGTTAGCATTAAAATCTTTAATAAATTAAATAATAGAAAGAGGGTAATAAAGGTGAGTAGAATAAATAAATTAAAGAAACTCAGAGAAGAGAAAGAACTTGATGCAGTAATGATTACTTCAAAGAAAAATCGTTTTTATTTTTCCAATTTCACTGGATCAGCAGGCAAAGTTTTAGTTACTGAATCTAATAATTATTTTATAACAGATTTTCGTTATATGGATCAGGCTAGAGAACAGACTGAAGGCTTTGAAATAATTGAGATTACTAAAAATAAGAATAAAAATTTAATTAAGTTTTTAAATGATCATGATTTAAATAAAATCGGTTTTGAAGATGGAGATATAAGTTATAAACAGTATCAGGAATTAAAAAATATAGATTCAGAGAAAGAATATGTCCAATTAAGTGATGAAATTAATGAATTTAGAATGTTTAAAGATGATGAAGAAGTTCAGACAATAAAAGAAGCTATCAGGATAACAGAAGATGCTTTTGAGAAAATTATTACATATATAGAACCAGGTATGAAAGAAAGAGAAGTTGCTGCTGAATTAGAATATTATTTAAGAAAATTAGGCGGGGAAGGTCCTTCCTTTGATTTTATTGTAGCTTCAGGAAAACGCTCAGCACTTCCACATGGTGTGGCCTCTGATAAGATTATCGAGACTGGCGATTTTATTACTCTTGATTTTGGAACATATTATAAAGGTTATTGTTCAGATATGACCAGAACAATAGTGGTTGGTGAACCTAATGAGAAACAGGTTGAAATTTATAATATTGTATTAAATGCCCACCTTGAAGTTATAGATAAACTTAAGCCTGAGATGACCGGGCAGGAAGCTGATAAAATTGCCAGAGATATTATTAAAGAGGCCGGGTATGATGATAACTTTGGCCATGGATTAGGNCATGGATTAGGTATTGAAGTTCATGAAGCACCAAGATTATCAANGACTTCAGAAGATGTTTTAAAACCAGGTATGATTGTTACAGATGAACCTGGTATTTATATACCTGATTGGGGCGGAGTTAGAATTGAAGATGATTTAGTTATTACTGAAGATGGCTGCAAATCATTAAATAATAGCAATAAAGAATTGATCTTTATCTAATTAAATCTTGGAAATAAGTTAATAAGGATGTTATAATTGAATATAGTTGCAAAAAGTAATTTACAGGAGTGGTCTTATAATGATATCAACTAATGACTTTTCAACTGGTTTAACAATTGAGTTAGATGATGATATTTATCAGGTAATTAATTTTGAACATTCTAAGAGTGGCAGAGGCGGTGCCTTTGTTAGAACTAAGTTAAAAAGCTTAACTGATGGTCATGTTATGAATAAAACTTTTAGAGCCGGGGAAAAAGTTAAACAGGCTCATATTGAAACTAAGAAAATGCAGTATTTATATAAAGATGGTGACAAGCATGTATTTATGGATGAAGGCACCTATGAACAGACTTTTCTAAATGAGGAAACTTTAGGTGAGAAGCTTAAATATTTAAAAGATAATATGACTATTGAAGTCTCTTTTTATGAAGGAAGACCTATAGATATAAATTTACCAACTGCAGTTGAATTAAAGGTTACCTATGCACCGCCGGCAGTTAAAGGCGATACTGTTTCTGGTGGAACAAAAGAAGTTGAACTGGAGACAGGTTTAAAGTTACAGGTTCCTTTATTTATAGAAAGAGGTACAATAATTAAAGTTGATACCCGTACTGGTGAATATTTGAGTCGTGCATGATTATTTGTCTTTTTCAAGGAGGTAATAAATGAGATACTTAGTTATTGGGTCAGGCGTAGCTGGAATATCAGCTGTCAAAGAAATTAACAGGGTTAAAGATAAAGATATTGATATTACCGTTATCAGTAAAGAAGAAGATCCATTTTACTATAGGCCAAGACTTATTGAATGTCTTTCAGGTGATATATCTGTTGAAGATATAATTATTAATGATAGGGAATGGTTTAAAAAGAATGATATAGAGCTACTTTTAGGAAAAGAAGTAATTGATGTTAATTTTAATGAAAAATATGTAGTGACAGATGATAACCAGGAATTTTCTTATGATAAACTATTGCTTGCCCAGGGAGCCAGCAGCTTTATTCCACCTATAGAAGGAGTTGATTTAGGTGGTGTATATGCTTTAAGAAATGGTGAAGATGCCAGAGAGATTTATGAGCATATTGAAAGTTGCAAGAAAGCTGTTGTAATTGGTGGAGGTCTTTTAGGACTTGAATCAGCTTATAATATGATTAAGGCTGGACTTGAGGTAACTGTTATAGAACAAGCAGACCATCTTTTGCAGCGACAATTAGATAATTCTGCAGGTGATAAGTTAAAATTAATTTTAAAAGAAAAGCATGGATTTGATTTTTATTTAGATGTAGGAGTAGAAAAAATATCTGGCAATTCAGAGGTAGAAGAAGTTGAACTTGCTGATGGCAATAAAATATCTGCTGATTTAGTTCTCTTTTCTACTGGGATCAATCCAAATACAGGAATAGTTGAAGACACAGAGCTTGAAATAAATAGAGGGATTATTGTTGATAATAAGATGTCTACAAATATTCCTGACGTTTATGCAGCTGGTGATGTAGCTGAATATAATGGTAATATCTATGGTATCTGGGCTCCTTCAATGGAAGAAGGAAGTGTTGCTGGAAAAGTAATGGTTGGTAAAGATGCTGAATTTACCGGGTTTGTTCCATCTCATACTTTGAAGGTTGCTGATGTTAATGTTGTCTCGATTGGAGTTTTGTCTGAAGATGAAAATATAAAATCTAATATTGTTGTTGATGATGAAAGGACTTATTGTCGAATTTTTAAAGATGAAACTGAAAATTTAGTTGGAGCAATTATTGTTGGAGAGTACGAAAATGAGAATGCTTTATTAAAAGAGATAAAAGAATAATTTAGAGCATTTATAGAGAAGGGGTGTTATATTATGCCCGATGAAAAAATAGGTAAAATATCGATATCTGAAGATGTTATTGGTATAATTGCCAGTCTAACTGTAACAGAAATCTCAGGAGTTTATTCGATGAGTGGAGGATTTGCTGGGTTGGCTAATGTCTTAGGCAAAAGTGATTTATCAAGAGGAGTAAAGATTGATAAAGACGATGATGATGTAAGGGTTGAACTTTATTTAATTCTTGAATATGAGTATTCTATACCGGATCTGGCATGGAAAATTCAGGATAAAGTAAAGAGGACCTTAGAAGCAATGACAGGTTTAAATATTATAGAAGTAAATATACATGTCCAGGGAGTTAATTTTCCTGAACAGGAAGAAAAAGAAGATATCGATTTTGATAAAGATGAAAAAGAGGAGGGAGATTTAGATGAAGATAATTAATAAATTAGTTCTGGTTATTCTCCTTATTATATTAATGTTTATATCATTATTATTTACAATTTATAGTTTTGGTCTAACCGGTGAAGGGTTTTTGAGTTTAGTTGAACAGGATCTTTATCAAAATTATATTTTAGGGATTATATTCCTTTTTGTAACTATAATTTCAGCATTAGCTATTTATCCTCTTTTAAAGAGGGAAAGTGAACCAGCAATATTACAGACAGGTAAGAATGGTGATATTAATATTTCTTTAAAAGCAATAGATAAAATTGTTAGAACTGTTACCCTGGAACAGGAAGGTATTGATATAAAAAATATAAAGCTTGACACCAGACAGAATAGACTCTATATTGAACTGATGATTACTGTTAAAGATAATTTATCAATACCTGAAGTTAGTTCTGATTTAAAGAATTCAATAAAAGATAGATTAAATGAGACTGTGGGAACAGATTTAGCAGAGATAAAAATTCTTATAGATAATGTTGACCCTCTGTCTAAAAAGAATAAAATAAAAAAAGAAAAAAGTGATGCTAAAAAAGATTCTGATTTAGAAAGAAACAAGGAAGAATTAGAAGAAGAAAAAGGGAAAAATGAACAAAGCAAAAAAGAACAAAACAAGGAAGAACAAAGCAAGGAAGAACAAAGCAAGGAAGAACAGGTAAATGAGAATGAAGATGAAAAAGTTGATGCTAAAGAGTTTTTGAATGATTTTAAAAGCAAAGAATAATTTGAAAATAAACCTCTTTATGAAGGGGGTTGATAGTTAATGAATGGTTCTGATTCTAAACCTGATTTAAAAGAATTGTTAATACAGTTTATATTTAATTATAGATCTGAAATTACTGGTGCTTTACTAGGTTTAATATTAGCTGTATTAATTTTTACAATAGGAGTATTTAAAACATTAGTTATATTAACATTTACAATAATAGGTTTTTTAATAGGCAATAGAGAAGACTTAAATAAGGATGTAGTTAAAATTTTAGATAGAGTATTTAATAAACAATAAATAAATTATTAGTTGGTGAATATTTAGATGAAATATCTTTCTCGACATCAAGAAAGAGAACTTGCTTTACAATATTTATACTCATTAGATTGCAAGGGGAAATTAAAAGAAGATTGTTCTTTAGAGGATTTAGGCACTCCACTTAACCTTTTTGCTGATTTGGAAAGTGAAGATAATTATCATGAAGACTTAATAAATGGAGTCTGCTATAATTTAATTAATATTGATAGTTTAATTAATGAAAATGCAATTGGCTGGACTATTAAGAGGATGGCTAGAGTTGACAGAAACATTTTGAGATTGGCTATATTTGAGATTAAATATAATCCTAAGGTTCCACAGGCAGTTGCTATAAATGAAGCAGTTGAGCTTGCGAAAGAATATGGCTCAGATAAATCTACTTCATTTATTAATGGGATTTTAGGAAAGATATTATAAAAAGCCTGCTGTGTGCAGGCTTTTTTGAAAGTTGTATTATTATCAGAATATAGTTAAACTTGCAAAGATTTGTTTTTGATGATATTTTAGTTACGAGAATTAAAAATTTTAATTCTTAATAAATAAAATTTAATTAGGGGGCAAAAAAATGGATAAAGTAATTGATGGAAAGAAAATTGCAAAAAATATTCGTGAGGAACTAAAGAGTCAAATAAATGATCAAAAGGAAGAGGGGAGAGTTCCTGGACTGGCAGTTGTACTGGTCGGTGATAATCCAGCTTCAGAAACATATGTAGGAATGAAAGAAAAAGCAGCTGTAGAAATCGGTATACACTCAGAGCTCCATGATGTAGATTCAGATATCAGTCAGGAAGAACTTCTCAACTTAGTTGATCAACTAAATAATGATAATAAGATAGACGGGATTTTAGTTCAATTACCTTTGCCTGATCATATTGATGAACTGTCAGTTATTGAAGCAATTGATCCTGGTAAAGATGTTGATGGTTTTCACCCAATTAATACTGGACGTTTATTCAGTGGCCAGAAAGACTTATTAAGATTTGATCCATGTACTCCTTTAGGAATTATTGAATTAATTGAAAGAAAAGGGATAGATATTGAAGGTAAAAATGCTGTAATTGTTGGAAGAAGTAATATAGTTGGTAAGCCTGTTGCCCATCTATTACTTGAAAGAAATGCAACAATAACTGTCTGTCATTCCAGGACTAAAGATTTAAAAGGGAAGACTCTTGATGCAGATATTTTAGTAGCTGCTGTCGGTAGACCGAACTTTATTACAGGTGAGATGGTTAAAGAAGGAGCCTGTGTAATCGATGTTGGCATCAATAGAGTTGATGGCAAATTAGTTGGCGATGTTGAATATGATACAGCTTATGAGAGAGCCGGTGCAATAACACCTGTTCCTGGTGGAGTAGGCCCGATGACAATAGCTATGTTAATGAAAAATACTGTTAAAGCCAGGGAGTATCATGGAGTCTAAACATTTCACAGTTTCAGAAGTAACTAAGTATATTAAAAATTTATTAAGAAACGATGATATTTTGAATCAGATTGAGGTTGTTGGTGAAATTTCAAATTTTCATCATCATCGTTCTGGTCATATGTATTTTAGTCTAAAAGATGATGATTCAAAGATTAATGCAGTAATGTTTAAAGGCAATAACTTTAATCTAGATTTTCAGCCTGAAGATGGTCAAAAAGTGAGAGCTTTTGGTTATATAGATCTTTATGTCCCTCGAGGTGAGTATCAATTATATGTTGAATCTATGATTGAGGAAGGGGAAGGAGACTTATATCAGAAGTTTTTAAGGCTTAAAGAAAAATTAGAAAAAGAAGGTCTTTTTGCTGATGAACATAAGCAGCCAATACCTGAATTCCCAAAGAAGATTGGTTTGGTTACTTCAGCAGGTGGGGCTGCAATTAGAGATATTATTTCTGTTATTAATCGGAGAGATGCCAGGGTATCAATTCTGGTAGCTTCAGCAAGGGTTCAAGGAAGTGAATCAGTAGGGGAGCTTATAGAATCCCTGAGATATCTTGATAACAGAGATGATATTGATTTAATAATAATATCAAGGGGTGGAGGTTCTTTAGAGGACCTCTGGTCCTTTAACAATGAAATCTTAGCCCGAGGAATAGTTGGAGCAAGTACTCCAATAATAAGTGGTGTTGGTCATGAAACTGACTTTACTATTGCTGATCTGGCAGCAGATCTAAGAGCGCCTACTCCATCAGCAGCAGCTGAACTTGCTGTTAAAGATATGGTAAGCATCAGGAATAGATTTAATAATTTGAATGAACAATTATATTATAAAATTAACAAAAAGATAAAAGATGCTCGTAAAGAACTTGATTTTATTCTGAAAAATAGAATCTGGAGAAATCCTGAATTGATTATTTCAGATCAGAGACAGGAATTTGATAATATCAGTAATGATTTTAGTCAGGCTATTGAAAGTTACTTTAAAGATAAATATGATGAGATAGGAAAATTGTCTTTAAAATTAGATGGCTTAAGCCCACTGAAAATATTATCAAGGGGTTATTCAATAACTGAAAAAATAGATGATGATAAATCAAAAGTTGTTTCATCTATTGCTAACTTAGAAAAAGGTGATTTAATAAAAACTTTATTAAAGAATGGCCAGTTATTAAGTAAAGTTAAAAATATTAAGGAGGCCAGTAATGACTGATAAGTTTAATAAGGAAGAGCTTTCATTTGAAGAAGCAATTGATAAATTAGATGTAATAGTTAAAGAACTTGATAGTGACCTTCTTTCTCTTGATGAAGCAATGGATAGATTTACTGAAGGTTTAAAATTGATTAAATTTTGTCAGAGAGAATTAGACAAGGCTGAAGGTAAACTGGAACAGATTGTTAAAGAAGACGGAGAATTTAGTAAAGTTATTTCATTTGATTTACCAGGTGAAGAGAATAATAACCAGGAGGATGATTAATGTGCCTGATTTAAAAGATTTAGGTAAGAATAAATCTAATTTAATTAAAGCACTCCAGAAAAGACAGGAGGCAGAAGGATACATATCAGATAGAGATATTAAAGAAATTAGTGATGCTTTTTCTATGGCTCCAGTAGAGGTTGAAGGAGTTGTTAGTTTTTATACTCAATTTAAGAGAATAGCACCAGGCAAGTATAAGATTTCAGTTTGCGATGGGACTGCCTGTCACATAAAAGGATCAAGTTTAGTGCTGAATTGGATTACCGATGAATTAGGGATTGAAGATGGTGAGACTGATGAAGATGGGTTTTTTTCAATGGACGCAGTTGCCTGCCTTGGCTGTTGCAGTCTTGCTCCGGTTATTAGTATTAATGGTAAAGTTTACGGTAATTTAACCAGGAAAAAATTACTTAAAATTTTAAATGATTATCAACAGAAGGAGGAGGCTGACAATGGTTAAAAGAATTAAAGTGGGAATGGCCAGTTGTGGAATTGCTGCTGGTGCAGGTGAAGTTAAGGATAAAATCTTAGAAATGAATCCAGATGCTGAAGTTGTTGAAGTTGGATGTATTGGCCATTGTCATGCTGAGCCACTTGTGGAAATCGAGACTGAAGAAGGGTCTTATTTATATCAGGAAGTAGAACCAGAAGTAGAATTCATTGATAAAATCTTGAATTTAGAAGATTATTCTCGCTTTGTAAGTCCAGCTAATAGAGAGAGTAAAGAAAAATTATATGTTACTGAGTTAGCAGGCAAAATTAATCCTGTATCCATAGAAGAATATGAAGATAACGGAGGCTACTTTGCTCTAAAAAAGGCATTAGAAATGGAGCCTGATCAAATCGTTGAAGAAGTTAAAACATCAGGATTAAGAGGTCGTGGAGGTGGAGGCTTTCCAACTGGGCTAAAATGGAGTTTTTTAGCTGGAAAAGATGATAAGGATAAAGTTTTAATTTGTAATGCTGATGAAGGAGACCCAGGAGCCTTTATGGATCGTTCTACAATGGAATCGTTGCCTCATCAATTATTAGAAGGAATGTTAATTGGGGCATACGCAACAGGTGCTAATAGGATGTTTATTTATTGTAGGGCTGAATATCCATTGGCAGTTAAAAATTTAAATATTGCTATTAAACAGTTAGAAGAAGCTGGTTATAATTATATAAATGGTGCAGATATTAAGATAACTGTTAAAGAGGGTGCAGGAGCCTTTGTTTGTGGTGAAGAGACTGCTTTAATCCATTCTCTTGAAGGCAAGAGAGGAACCCCAAGATTTCGGCCACCTTATCCAACTGATTACGGCTATAAAGGCAGACCTTCAATGATTAATAATGTTGAAACACTGGCTAATATTCCACTTATTATTAGAGATGGTGGGGAAAAATATTCACAGATTGGAACTGAAAATAGCACAGGAACTAAACTATTTGCTCTGGCTGGAGATCTCGAGTATTCTGGCCTTGTTGAGGTGCCAATGGGTATAACAATAGGCGAAGTAGTTTATGATATTGGCGGTGCTGAAGACGGTACTGTTAAAGCTGTTCAAATCGGTGGGCCCAGTGGAGGCTGTATTCCAGAAGAGCATTTTGATACTCCAATAGATTATGATTCACTTACTGAGTTAGGTGCCATAATGGGTTCTGGTGGTTTGATAGTAATAAGTAAAGGACGCTGTATGGTTGAAACAGCCCGTTATTTTCTTGAATTTACAACTAAAGAAAGCTGTGGAAAATGTACTTTCTGTAGAATAGGTACTAAAAGAATGTTAGAAACTTTAGAAAGAATAACTGGTGGTGAAGGCAGTCATGAAGATGTTCAGCTTTTAGGTGAACTTGGTAAAAAAATAATAAAAGGATCATTATGTGGTCTGGGGCAGACAGCTCCTAAACCTGTTCTATCAACACTTAATTTCTTTGAAAATGAATATCTTGCCCATGTAGATGAAGGGTACTGTGCTGCCATGGAGTGTAAAGCATTAGTAGATGTATATCTTGACCAGGAAACCTGTATTGAATGTGGTCAGTGTATTAAAGTTTGTCCTGTTGATGCTATTAGTGATGATTTTGTAGTTGATAATGGAATCTGTACTCGTTGCAATAGTTGTATTGAAGTCTGTCCGGTAGATGCAATATCCCGGGTAAAAAGGGAGGAAGAATAGATGTCTGAAATTACAATAACTATTGACGGCCAGGAGTTATCGGCCAAGCCAGGTCAGACAGTATTAGAAGTAGCCAAAGAAAATAAAATTGATATTCCAACTTTATGTCATGATAATAGAGTGGGTATTAATACTTCTTGTTTTGTCTGTGTTGTTAAAGACGAAAATACTGGTAACTGGTTACCTTCTTGTTCAAATCCTGTGCAGGATGGCATGAATATTACGGCATCAGGCCATGAAGCAGATGACATGAGACAGACGGCCTTGAATTTATTATTATCTGAACATAGTGGTGATTGTGAAGCCCCCTGTACTATATCCTGTCCAGCCCATGCTAAAGTTGAAGAATATGTTAGAGCTGGAAGAGAAGGGGACCATTGGTTGGCTTTAGATATTATCAAACAAAGAATACCTTTGCCGATTAGTATTGGTAGAGTCTGTCCTAGATTTTGCGAAAAAGATTGTAGAAGAAATGTCAAGGAAGATGCTGTAGCTATAAATGATTTCAAGAGGCTAGCTGCTGATCTCCATTATGATGAATATATGGAAGACATGGAAGAACTAACAGATAAAAAAGTTGCTATTATTGGTGCAGGACCTGCCGGTCTTGCTACAGCCTACTTTTTGAGGATTGAAGGAATTGGTTCTGTATTATTTGATAGATTGCCTGAGCCAGGCGGTATGTTAAGATATGGTATACCAGAATATCGTCTTCCTAAAGATTTACTCGATAAAGAAATAGATCATTTTAATAAAATGGGTGGAATTGAATTTAAATGTAATCAGAAACTTGGTACTGATATTGAGCTATTTGATTTGAAAGAAGAATATGATGCGGTTGTTGTGGCTGTTGGAAGCTGGAAATCAAGTTCAATGAGAACTGAAGGTGAAGAGCTTGCTTATAATGGGATTGAATACCTAGAAGATATTGCTCATGATGGTTGGCAGGCTAAGAGAGACCCAGGTGAAACTCTGGTTGTAGGTGGCGGAAATACAGCAATGGACTGTGTCCGCACATCACTCAGGTTAACAGATGAAAAAGTCTCCTGTCTCTATAGAAGAACAGAAAAAGAGATGCCTGCTGAACAGATTGAAATTGATGAGGCGAGGGAAGAGGGTTGCGACTTTCAATTTTTAACCCAGCCAATTAGTTTAAGAGAAAAGGATAATGGCAGGTTAGTTTTAGAATGTATTAAAATGGAATTAGGAGAGCCTGATGCATCTGGCAGAAGAAGACCTATTCCAATTGAAGGAAGTGAGTTTGAAGTTGAAGCTGATACAGTTATAGCTGCTATTGGTCAGAAAACCATTGCACCAGAAGGTGTTCCAACTAATCAATGGGGCGATGTTGATGTTAACGAAAATAACTGTCAGGCAGATGAGTCAATTTTTGCTGCTGGTGACTGTGTTAGTGGTCCTGCAACAGTTGTTGAAGCTGTGGCAGGTGGTAGAAGAGCGGCTTTAGGTATTAAAGCTTACTTAGCAGGTGAAGAATATAATCCAGAGTATCAGATTAATGTTTCTAGAGGCTACTGGCAATCTTTAAATGAAGATGAGTTAGTCTATCTTAAAGAACCTGAAGACAAAGAAAGAGTTGAACAGAGTTTAATAGAACTATCTGAAAGAATTTCAACTTTCAAAGAAGTTAGTTATACTTTTACTGAAGAAGAGATAGTCCAGGAAGGTAAACGTTGTTTTGAATGTAGCTGTACAGCTAAAACTGATTGTAAATTAAAAGAACATTCAGAGGATTTTGGGGCTGATCCAGAATACTTTAAAGAGAATGTTAAGTTGGATCATTCTTATAATATTGAACATCCTCAGATTATAATGGACCCAGGTAAATGTATTAAATGTGGTATTTGTATTAAGATCTGTAATGAAGTTGTCAATGAATATTTATTAGGTTTCAAAAATAGAGGTTATGAGACTAAAATTGGTACAGCTTTTGGCGAGCCATTACCAGTAAATTGTGAAGAATGTGGTGAATGCATAGAAGCCTGTCCAGTAGGAGCTCTTGATTGGAAAATAAAGAAGCTTGAAGAAATGCAATAGTACAGGGAGGTACATTTGATGGTTGATATTAAGAAGCTTCTTAAAGAGGAAGCTAAAGACGTTGATAGTCTATTAAAAGAACTCTTTAAGAATGAGAAAATTGTACCGGCCTTGCAGGAATCAATGGAATATTCATTATTATCTGGTGGGAAAAGAGTAAGACCTATTTTGACTATTTTGACTGCCAGATTATTAAAGGGAGATCAAAGGGCTGCACGTCTGGCTGGTGCAGCCCTTGAATTAATTCATACTTATTCCTTGATTCATGATGATTTGCCGGCAATGGATGATGATGATTTAAGAAGAGGAAAACCAACAAATCATTTAGTATATGGTGAGGGCATGGCTATTTTAGCTGGTGATGGACTTCTAACATATGCTTTTAAAATTTTAGCAGAATTGAATTTAGATGCCGTCAGAAGATGTAGACTAGTTAAATTAATGGCTGATTCTGCTGGCCCTAACGGTATGGTTGCTGGTCAGGCTTTAGATCTGCAGGCTGAAGATGAGGCAGTTGATTTAAATAGGTTAAAAAAAATTCACAGAGCAAAGACAGGTGCTTTGTTTAAAGCAGCAGTTCTAGCAGGAGTTTATTGTAGCGATTATACTGACGAAGAGCTATCGGCATTAGAAATATATGCAGAACAATTAGGTTTAACTTTTCAGATAACTGATGATATACTTGATGTCATTGGTAAAACTGAGATATTAGGTAAAGAGGTTGGCAAGGACCTTGAAAGAGGAAAATCGACTTATCCTGGTTTAATTGGCTTAGAAGAATCTAAAAAAGAAGCTGAAAAGTCTGTAAATAAAGGGCTTAAATCTTTAGAAGTTTTTAATGATGAAGCTGATATATTACGAGATTTACTCAAGTTTATTTTAGAGCGACAATATTAATTAAATAAATAATATGTATAAATATAAATCGGTCTTTTAATACCAGTTTTTATATGATATAATTATCCTGAATTACAGGTGATGCAGTATTCTAGTCAGCTCAACTATTCTGAAGACGGGCCTAAAAATCCGTTTCCGGCATATAATTGAAGTCCCTGGTGATGGCTTTTGACGCCCAGTCGAGGGTCATTGCTGGGGGTTAAGGGACTGGGGCGATCCACAATGGCATGTGGGCGTAGACCCCTATCCCGTGGAGGCTAGTTGATTGTAATTGTCAGTTAGTGAACCTGTCTTCGGAGAGATCCGGAACAGTGTAGCCTGCTTTGAGTGGTTGCGGGGAGGGTGGAAGGCAATAATACTCTGGATCCAGGTATTATCTGCTATCCACTGGAAACCGTAACTGCAAAAGAAGCTAGGAATAGTATAGAGCTGCCAGGGAAAACCTCTAGACTGTCTTTTGGGGCAGAGTAGGGATTAAAGTGTCTACTGAGTGGTAATCCAGTCCTGCAGCAGGTGACTCTGCAGCCTGGCTTTAAAGGGAAACCACCTTTCTGGTAACAGAATGGTAGCCATGGGGAAAACCAACTGGACCTAAGTGGCAGCATTTATCTGCTCTGCTATCACCTGTACTTTATTTTTTTGCTTTATAATATTTAATATGAGGTGGGATTTGTGCAAAATTTTAAGAGCAGTTTATTTATTGCTCTCATAACATTCTGGTTAGCTGTTATAGTTTCATTTTTTTCTCAGACCAGAATTACAGACTTAGAACTATTACCTGCTTTTCTTGTCCTGCTTCTAATAATTATTACTGGAATATTATCAGACATGGTAGGTGTAGCAGCAACTGTTGCTAGAGAAGAACCTTTCAATGCTAAAGCTGCCAAAAAAATATCTGGAGCCAAAATAGGTCTTTGGTTAGTAAGGCGTGGAGATAAGGTAGCAAGTTTAATGTGTGACATAATTGGTGATATTTGTGGTACTGTGAGTGGAGCAATAGGCGCTATAATTGTAATTCAGATACTGGAAGAGGTTATTTGGCCAGAAACAATTGTAAATTTATTAATGATTGGTTTTATAGCTTCATTAACAGTAGGAGGCAAAGCATTCTGTAAATATTATGGAATAAAAAAAGCAGAAATTATAATTTTTGATGTTAGCCGGTTTTTAGGATTTATAAAGATAGGTCATATTTTTATTAAAGAGGTGAAGTAAATAGATGGAAGATTTATTGAGTCAAGTTAATGCCCCTGATGATTTAAATGAGTTCACAAATGAAGAGCTAAATCAACTTGCTGATGAAATAAGAGATTTTTTGATCTGTACTGTTTCTGAAACAGGTGGACATTTAGCTTCGAATTTAGGGGTAGTAGAATTAACTATAGCCCTACACAAACACCTTAATAGTCCAAAGGATAAAATAGTATGGGATGTAGGTCATCAAAGCTATACCCATAAGATTTTAACCGGCCGGAGAGATAAAATGCCTTCGATTAGAAAAAAAGATGGCTTAAGTGGTTATCCAAAATTTAATGAGAGTGTTCATGATATAATTGAGACTGGTCATAGCGGTACTTCGATTTCTTCTGGACTTGGTCTGGCTTGTGCTAGAGACCACCGGGGTAGTTCTGAGAGGATTTATTCTGTTATTGGTGATGGTGCGATTACTGGTGGTATGGCTTTTGAAGCATTAAACCATGGAGGCCATTTAGAAAAAGATTTTAATATAATTTTAAATGATAATAACATGTCTATTGCAAAAAATGTTGGTGCGCTATCTAATTATTTAGCCAAATTAAGAACTGACCCATCTTTAAGAAAAATTTCCGGTGAAATGGGAGATTTATTAAACTCTATACCAGGTATAGGCTCAGGAATGTTTAAAACTATGGATAAAGCTAAAGATAGTTTAAAATATCTTTTAGTTCCAGGGGTTTTATTTGAGGAAATGGGTTTTACTTATTTAGGTCCTGTACCTGGGCATGATATTGAAGCTTTAATCAATATATTTAAACAGGCTGATAAGATTAATGGGCCTGTTGTTATTCATGTTAATACTGTTAAAGGAAAGGGTTATTATCCAGCTGAGAGTTGTCCTAGTGATTATCATGGGGTAGGAGCATTTACAATAGAAAATGGAAAATCTGAAAAGTCTAAGGGGAATAAGACTTATAGCCAGGTTTTTGGTGAGACAGTAACCAGGATTGCTGAAGAAGATATGAGGGTTGTAGGCATAACTGCTGCAATGCCTGCTGGAACAGGTCTAGATCTGTTTCAAGAAAGATTTCCTGAAAGGTTTTATGATGTTGGTATTGCAGAACAACATGCACTCACACTTTCTGCTGGGCTATCTCGTGGAGGTATGAGACCTATTGTCGCATTATACTCTACTTTTCTTCAAAGAGGTTATGATCAGTTAATACATGATATAGCCTTACAGAACTTGCCAGTTACAATTGGTATTGATAGAGCAGGAATTGTGGGAAGTGATGGTGAGACTCATCAGGGACAATTTGATTTAACTTATCTAAGAACTGTTCCTAATTTGACTGTGATGGCTCCAAAAGATGAGCAGGAATTGATTGAAATGATAAAGACTGGTCATAAACTTGATAACCCTGCTGCAGTAAGATATCCTCGAGGAGAAGGTTTAGGGATCGATCTTGATTATTCCAGACCTGAAATTAAATTAGGTGAAGGCGAACTGATTATAGATGGCGATAAGATTTTAGTTATTGCTATAGGCTCTATGGTTTATCCTGCTAAGGAAGCTATTAAAGAACTTGAAGACAAGAACTTTAAAATAGGCCTCTATAATGCTCGATTTGTCAAACCTTTACCTAAAGAAATTATTGAACTTGCTAGTAAATATGATAATATTATTACAGTTGAAGAAAATAGTCTTAATGGAGGTTTTGGTTCTGGAGTAATGGAATTACTGGCTGATAATGAACTTCAGCATAAACTTATAAAAAGAATAGGTATTCCAGATAAGTTTATTGAGCATGGCGGCCAAAATGAGATGAGAGACATCTATAACTTAAGCAGCAGAGGTATTAAAGAATATCTTGTAAGTATTCTTGAGGAGAAATAAAATGAATGATAAAGAAAGAATTGATATTATCCTCACTGAGAGAGGGTATTTTCCCAGTAGGAATAAAGCTAAGAGAGCTATTATGGCTGGGGAAGTTAAAGTCAATGATGAAGTTGTTGACAAAGCAGGAACTCAGGTATCCCTGGAAGCTAAAATAGAAGTTGAAAAAAAAGATAGATATGTTGGTAGAGGCGGTCATAAGTTGGCTAGAGCAATTGATTATTTTGAAATTGATCCTAAAGATATGAAAGTCCTGGATATAGGATCATCTACTGGAGGATTTACAGATTGTTTGCTCCAGAATGGAGCAAAGCAGGTATATGCTGTTGATAGTGGTTATAATCAACTTGCATGGAAATTAAGACAGGATGACAGAGTTGAAGTCCATGAAAAAACTAATTTTAGATTATTAGGACCAGGTGATTTACCTGCGGATTTCGATATTATTGTTTGTGACGTTTCTTTTATTTCTTTAAAGTTAATTATCCCGGTAGCTCAATATTTCTGTAAAGAAGATACAAAGCTTGTAACACTTGTAAAACCTCAGTTTGAAGCAGGTCCTGAATATGTTGGCAAAGGTGGAGTTGTTAAGAATAATAAAGTACATGAGAGAGTTTTATTAGAGGTTAGTCAAGCTATTAAAGATGCTGGATTTAATTTAGTTGATTTAACCTATTCACCTATTACAGGTGCTAATAGCGGAAATATAGAATATCTTTTATATGCAGAATATAATTCTAACAAAAAACTATCTAAAGATGATTCTTGGAATGATTTAATTAATCAAACAATTAAAATAGCTGATGAAAAACTGAGGGGTTGATTTTTATTTCTAAAATAGGAATTTTCATTAATATCAAAAAAGATGAAGCGATTAATATGGCTGGAAATTTAATTGATTATCTTAAGAAAAATGAGATAGATTATTTAGTTGAAAGTCGATCGGCAAATTGCCTTAATGAAGAAGATAATAAAGCTGATTTCAAGAAATTAAGAGAAGAAGTTGATTTTGTTATATTATTTGGAGGCGATGGAACTTTACTTAGGGCTGCAAGACATTTTGCTGGTACTGGAATTCCTCTACTAGGAATTAATATTGGAAGCCTTGGTTTTATGACTGTTATTGAGGTAGAGGCAGTAGAAAAAGCAATTGATTTAATACTTAAAGGTGAGTTTGAAACTGAAAACAGAATGATGTTAACAGCAGAGGTTTATAGGAATAACTGTGAAGTTTATAATGGTTTTGGTCTTAATGATGTTGTTATTAATAGAGGAGCAAATTTTAATTTGATCGGAATAGAGTTATTTATTAATAATCAATTTGTTAGTAGTTTTAAAGGTGACGGTTTAATTGTTTCAACATCAACAGGTTCAACTGCCTATTCATTATCTGCCGGAGGACCAATAATTCATCCAGGCTTAGAAGTATTGGTAATTACACCTATAAGTCCTCACAACTTATACATAAGGCCATTAGTTATAGGTGGAGATGATGAAGTTCTTGCAGATTTAGAAGTTTCAGGAAGTAATATGAAAATATCAATTGATGGCCGTTGTGGGTTTGACTTGCGTAATGGAGATCAAGTAGAAATAAGAAGAGCTCCTCACGATGTTACTCTAGTTAAATTTCCAGAGAGAAACTTTTATAGAATTTTAAGAGAAAAAATGAGAATTGGTATGATATAATAAAACTTAGGTGGTGTAATAATGAAAAACAAAAGACAGTTAAAGATTATAAATATAATTAAAAATAGAGATGTTGCTACTCAAGAAGAATTAGGATTATTATTAGAAGAAGAAGGTATAAATGTAACCCAGGCTACTATATCAAGAGATATTAAAAGACTTGGATTAATTAAAGTGCCTGATGGAGATGGTGAATATAAGTATGCTATAAGGTCAAATAACTCACAGGGGCAGGTTCAAGGATGGCTGCAAAAGATGTTTCAGGATTTTGTTGTTGACTTGGGATATAGTGAAAACATAATTATTTTAAAGACTGTTCATGGAACTGCAACTGGCTTAGCTTCAGCAATAGATAATTCTCGATGGGAAGAAGTTCTAGGTACTGTTGCAGGAGATAACACAATCTTTTTAGTTGTAAAACCAAAAGAAAAAACAGAAGAGGTTTTAGAGAGATTCAAAAAATTGCTAAGTGATTAGGGGGCAAATTTATGCTTGGTGATCTCCAGGTTAAAAACTTTGCAATTATAGAACAGTTAAGTTTATCTTTCTCTGAGGGGTTAAATATATTAACAGGAGAAACAGGTGCTGGGAAATCTATAATTGTTGGTGCCTTAGAAATGCTTTTTGGTTCAAGAGCAAAAACAGATATTATAAAGAATGGTAAAGAAGCAGCTTATATAGAAGCTAGTTATTTTATTGATTTACCTGATAAGTTAAAAAAGATTTTAAAAGAAGCTGGTGTTGAGTTAGACCCAGAAATACTTTTATTATCCAGAGAAATCAGAAGAAATGGCAGAAATCGTTGCCGTATCAATGGTCAATTGGTGCCTTTAAAATTAATAAAGGAAGTTGCCGAATTTTTAGTAGATATACATGGCCAACATGAGCATCAGAATCTTTTACAGAATTCTTATCATATTGAGCTTTTAGATGAACTATTACCTGGAGATATTAAGGATAAATTAACAAAAATTGAAAAGGTTTTTTATCGATTAACTGAAATAAAAAAAGAAAAAGAGAGACTAAATAATCAAGTTAGTGAAAGAGCAAGAAGACTTGATATAATTGAATATCAGCTTGCTGAGATAGAATCGGCTAATTTAAAGCCTGGTGAATTAAATGAAATTAAGTCAAAATTAAAAAGACTTGAAAATATTGAAGATATTTCTGCATCTATTTATAAAGCTATAAATTCTATTTCTATGGATCAGCCTAATCATAAAGCTTTATTAGATCAATTAGGAAAAATTAGTAGTGATTTATCTAAAATAGTTGAATTTGATAAAGATTTAAAAGAATTATCTGAACTTGCAGATCAGAGTTTTTATTCTTTGCAGGAATTAAATTTTCAACTCCAGGACTATCATGATCAGATTGATTATAATCAGAGTGAATTATCGGAGTTAAGAGAAAGATTAGATATAATTAATACTATGCGCAGGAAATACGGTGAGACGATTCAGGAAATTTTAAATTATAGAAATGACTTGATTAAAGAGAAACAAGATTTGGAAAGCATTGAAGATAAACTTTCAAACTTAGAAAAAAAAGAAGAAAAATTAAACTCAGAATATAATGCTTTGGATAATGAAATTTCCAAAGCAAGAAAAAAACAGGCTCAATGGCTTGAAACAGAAATTCTTAATGAATTAAATGACCTTGCAATGGAAGATGCTAGATTTGAGGTTGAATTTAAAAAGGGTGAAATTTCTCCTCAGGGAAGAGATAAAGTAAAGTTTTTAATTTCAACTAATTTAGGTGGTGAATTAAAAGAACTATCTAAGATAGCTTCTGGTGGAGAAATTTCTAGAATTATGCTTGCCTTTAAAAGTATTATTGCCGGTCATGATAAAGTAAGAACTATTATATTTGATGAGATAGAAACCGGGGTAGGAGGAGAAACAGCAAGGCAGGTAGCTGCTAGATTATATAGTATATCAACTGAAAGACAGGTGATTTCTATTTCCCACCTTCCTCAGATAGCTTCATTAGCTGATCGTCATTTTTTCATTTATAAAGAAACAGAAAATCAGATTACAAAGACCAAAATAGAAAGATTAGATGAAACTGAACGAGAAGAGGAGATAGCCAGGATGATTAGTGGTGATCGAAAAACTGAGACAGGTCTTAAACATGCTAGTGAATTATTAAAAGAAGCGGAATCTTTCAAAGCATCAATTTAATTTTTATTAATTTGGCTACTCTTGAAGGTCTTTTAACATATATGAAGAATTATATTAATACAGTCTAAAACTTATATCAAAATTTCCTAGTACTTTTTTTCAAAATATTTAATCAGGAGGGCGTGTTTGTGGAGGAAACTACTAAGATTGCTATAATTGACGATAATAAGCATTTCTGTCAACTAGTTGAAGAGCATCTATCTCAAAATAGTAAATTTACAGTAACCGGCAAGGCTTATGATGGGAAAGAAGCATTGAATTTAATAAAAAATAAAAAGCCCGATATACTTCTTCTCGATTTAATAATGCCTTATTTAGATGGTTTAGAAGTTATGAAAGAACTTCAGAATTTTGACCATTTCTTTGATATGAAGATAATATTATTGACTGCTTTTTGTAAAGAGAATATTTCTAGAGAGGCAGGTAATTTAGGTGCAGACTATGTAGTTATGAAACCGTTTGAATTAGAAAGATTAACTGATAGATTGGAGCAATTAATAAATCCTAGTCCTGACCTAAATAGTTTTGATGTTATTAAATTTGTTAATGATGACTCGATTATAGTTAATAATAAAAATAATGAGAATTTAGATCTTGATATTTTGATTACAGAGGTTTTTCATAAGCTTGGAGTACCTTCTCATATTAAGGGGTATCTCTATCTAAAAACAGCCGTTGAGTTAGTTGTTGATGAAGTTGAGCTATTAGGTGCTATAACTAAAAAGTTGTATCCAAAGGTTGCAGAGAGTTTTAATTCGAAATCTAGTCGTGTTGAAAGAGCTATAAGGCATGCTATAGATCTTACCTGGGAACAGGGAAACCAGAAGATGCTTGATAAATTTTTTAGTAATGTTATTACAAGTTCAAGAGGTAAACCGACTAACTCTCAATTTATTGCTAAAGTTGCAGATATTGTTAGAATCGAAGCAAAGAAAAGATTATAGAAATTTATTTACATATAATTTGAATTATTTATGAAGACAAACTTTCTCTGATAAGGAGGATTTAACTCTTTAAATAATTGAAATCTGATTAGAAAGTTAAATTTCTAATCAGATTTTTTTATTTTTTAAATTGGACGTAACTAGATTTATTTAGGAGATGATAATATGGCTAATCAAAAAGAGAAAGAAATTTTAGATAGAATGGCACAATTAGGTTTTAATAAATATGAAGCTAAGACATATATAACTTTACTCGAAGATAGCGAAATCAGTGCTTATGAGATAAGTAAACAATCTGGAGTGCCACAATCAAAAATATATGAGACAGTTAAAGGTTTAGTTGAAGAAGGAATAATAATTGCTCAGGGCAGTGACCCTGTTCATTATTCTCCATTACCGCTGAAAGAATTTATTAGCAGATATAGAAAAAAATTAGAAGAGAATTTATCTACTTTGGAAGATGAACTTAAAGATTTAGGTAAACAGCCTGATATTGATTATATGTGGCATTTTCAGGGAGAACAGAGTTGTTTAGATAAAGCTAGAGAGATAATTCAAGATGCAGAGGAAAGTTTGCTTTTAGAAATATGGGAGGAAGAGCTAGATGGAATAAAAGAAGAATTAATTAATGCAGCAGAAAATAATGTTTCTATAACTACTGTTTTTTATGGGGAGTCAACAGAAATTCCAGGAGAAGTTTTTTATCATCGGCTTGAAGGGCTAAGTCAATCAGCAACAGAAGAAGGACGCTGGCTTACTGTGATTGCTGATAAACAGAATTGTTTTTTTGGTTCATTTGGTAGTGAAGAGACAGAGGCCATCTGGACTCAGAATAAAGCATTTATGTTGATGGCTAAAAGTTTTATTAGTCATGATATTTATATTTCTGAGATTAATAAAGAGCTAGGAGAAGAGCTTGACAAGAGATTTGGACCTAATTTAAGTGATTTAAGAAGAAATTTTCAATAAAATTCTTGACAAATTGTTGTCAGAATATTATACTGATACCGTACTAACTACTAAGGTTGTTAACAAACATTAGGCTTTGATTATTTTTTACAAAGGAGTGGTTACAGTGGCTGAATCTCCACTGATGGTTAAATCAGAAATTGGAAGATTAAAGAAAGTATTAATCCACAGGCCAGGTCTTGAAATAGAAAGGTTGACTCCAGATCTATTAGATAGGCTTCTCTTTGATGATATACCCTTTTTAGAGGTTGCTCGCAAAGAACATGATTATTTTGCTGGAATACTTAAAGACAATGGGGTAGAAGTTGAATATCTTGAAGAATTAACTGCTGAAGCTATTGCAGAGCCTGGAGTCAGAGAGAAATTTTTAGAACAATTTCTTGATGAAGCAGTCCTTTTAGATGAGTATAGAAGAGAGGCTGTTAAGGACTGGTTATCTAAGTTTGATAATAAAGATTTGATTGTTAATTTAATGTCTGGTATTAAAAAAACAGAAATCGATAATTTAGTTGACAGGTCTCTAGCTGATAGGGTTAATACTGATTATCCCTTTATTTTAGATCCAATGCCGAATCTTTATTTTACCAGAGATCCATTTGCTACAATTGGCAATGGTATAAGTTTGAATCATATGAAGACTGAAACAAGAAATAGAGAGACTATTTTTGCTGAGTATATTTTTAATTTTCATTCAGAATACAAAGATGCTAATATCCCTCGCTGGTTCAGTCGTTATGATAACAAATCTTTAGAAGGTGGAGATCAGTTAGTTTTGAGTTCAGAGGTTTTAGCATTAGGGATATCCCAGAGAACTGAGGCCGCTTCTATTGAACAGTTTGCAGCTGAAATACTTCGTTCAGACCAGAGTTTTAATAGGGTTTTAGCATTACAAATCCCTTCAAAACGAGCTTTCATGCATTTAGATACTGTCTTTACAATGGTTGATTTTAATAAATTTACTATCCATGCTGAAATTGAAGGACCATTAGTTGTTTACTCTTTAACTCTTGATGGAGAAGGTCAACTGCAAATTAGTAAAGAGAAATCGACTTTAAGTGAATTATTAAAAACTTATTTAGGTTTAGAATCAGTCGAATTGATTAGATGTGCAGGAGGAGATTTGATTGATGGTGGTCGAGAACAATGGAATGATGGTTCTAATACACTGGCAATTGCCCCTGGAGAAGCAGTTGTTTATACCAGAAATTATGTTACTAACCAACTTTTAGAAGAAAAAGGCATCAAACTTCACAAGATGCCTAGTTCTGAATTGTCTAGAGGAAGAGGAGGACCTCGCTGCATGAGTATGCCTCTTGTTAGAGAAGAACTATAAAAATTATTAGGAGGAATTTAAAATGCCAAAGAATTTATCAGGAAGAAATTTTTTAACTTTGTTGGATTTTTCAAGGGAAGATATTGAGTATTTACTTCAGCTATCACATGATTTAAAGCAGAAGAAAAGGTCAGGAATAAAAGATGATTTGCTTGAAAATAAGAATATTGCATTGATTTTTGAGAAACCATCAACTAGAACCCGTTGCGCTTTTGCTGTAGGAGCAGCTGATGAAGGAGCCAGCACTGAGTATTTAGGTAAGAATGATATTCAGCTAGGCAAAAAGGAATCTGTTGCTGATACTGCAAGAGTTTTAGGTCGTTATTTTGATGGTATTCAGTTCAGAGGTTTTGAGCATGAAACTGTGGAGATCCTTGGCGAATATGCTGGCGTTCCTGTTTGGAATGGTTTAACTGATAAATATCATCCAACTCAGATTTTGGCTGACTTGATGACCATGGAAGAAAACTTTGGTTATCTTGAAGGATTAAATTTTGTCTATACAGGTGATGGTCGGAATAATATGGCTAACTCTTTAATGATTGGCGGAGCTATAGTTGGTTTAAATGTTACAATCTGCTCACCAGAGAGTCTATGGCCAGAAGAGGAATTAGTTAAAAAGGCTGAAAAATTTGCTGAAGCATCAGGTGGTAGTGTTACATTAACTGCAGATCCTGTTGCTGGTGTAGAAGATGCAGATGTAATTTATACTGATGTCTGGGTTTCCATGGGAGAAGAAGATCAGTTTGAAGATAGAATAAATTTACTAAAGCCATATCAGGTAAATCAGGAAATGATTGACAATACAGATAATCCAGATGTTATTTTCCTCCATTGCTTACCTGCTTATCATAATCGTGAAACTGAAAATGGAGAAAAGATATATCAGGATTATGGAATGTCTGAGATGGAAGTAACTGATGAGGTTTTTGAATCAGAACATTCAAAGGTATTTGATCAGGCAGAAAATAGAATGCATACTATAAAAGCAGTGATGGTAGCCACATTAGGTAAATAAAACTTGAAAAGATCTATTAAATAATATAATATTTAAATAAGAATATATATATTAAATATAATTAAAATTGGAGGAATTGTTTTTATGGCACGTATGGTAATAGCTTTAGGCGGAAATGCTTTAGGAAATAATCCTGCTGAACAGCAGGAAGCAGTTAAGAGTACGGCAAGTTCAATAGTTGACCTACTTGAAAATGGTCATCAAATAACTTTAGCTCATGGTAATGGACCACAGGTAGGTATGATTAATCTGGCATTTGAGGTCTCTGCAGCATCACCTGAAGGAACTCCTGAGATGCCTTTTCCTGAGTGTGGCGCAATGAGTCAGGGATATATAGGATATCATTTACAGAATGCTATCAGAGAAGAGATGAAATCCAGAGATATCGATAAAAATGCTGCAACAGTAATAACCCAGGTTGTAGTTGATGAGGATGATCCTGCTTTTGAAAACCCATCCAAACCTATTGGAGCTTTTTATACTGAAGAAGAAGCGGAAGAATTAAGAACTTCTAAGGGCTATAATATGGTTGAAGATTCAGGCAGAGGATATCGCAGAGTTGTTCCAAGCCCTATTCCAGTAGATATAGCTGAAAAAGATATTATTTCCGACCTTGTATCTAATGGTGAAGTTGTAATTGCCTGTGGTGGTGGAGGAATTCCAGTTGTTAGAAATGGGAGTGGTCTTAAAGGTGTTCCTGCTGTAATAGACAAGGATTATGCAAGTGAAAAACTTGCTGAACTACTTGATGCTGATTATCTGGTTATTTTAACAGCAGTAGAACAGGTAGCAATTAACTTTGGTACTCCAGAGCAGAAAAATCTTGATAGGATGGATTTAGAAACTGCTGAAAAATATTGTGAAGAAGGCCATTTTGCTCCTGGCAGTATGCTACCAAAAGTAAGAGCAGCCATGAAATTTGCTAAAAGTGGGAAAGGCCGGAAAGCTTTAATAACATCATTAGAAAAAGCTAGTGCCGGTTTAAAAGGAGAAACAGGAACATTAATAATTGATGAATAACCTTAATTAAAAGTTTAAATATGATATAATTATAGGGAGCTGTCTTATAAAGGTGGCTCCTGTTTTTATATTTAATTTAGGAGGAATCTGTAATGGAGTTTACTCTTTTTTTATGGGGAATTGCTGCTTTACCAATTCTGCTGCTTTTATTTCTTATGTCTTACATAAAAATGAAATCTCGTAATGCTGCATTTGTAAGTTTACTAATCACTTCTATTTTTGCAGTTCTTATTGCCCCAACTCAGTCTATTGGAGGTTCTTTAGGTGCTGCCATTGCACCGGCAAAAATATTATTAGGCACCTCTGTTGTAGGCATAGCAGGTAAAGAAGGAGAAATAATTAAAAGATGTATTGGGTATACAATGATTAATGCTTTTTTAGTAGGATTGATTGCTTTAATTATTGGTCAACTTATTTAATAGCTGTAAAACTTGTAATTTGCAGCAGACCTTCAATTTATGGTAAAATAAAAGAACGGAATGTATTATAAAGAGGTGAAATCATGGCAAAAGAAGAGATTGCCAGCTTAAAAGAAAAGATAAATAAATTAAAACAGATCAACCGGAAAAAAGATGTCATAATTGATTCTACCCATGATGGTATGATAGCAATCAATTCTGAATGTCAGGTTGAACTGTTTAATCAGGCTGCTGCCAATATTCTTAAACTAAAACAGGAAGATGTAATTGGTTATGATGTGAGAGAGGTCATACCAAATACCAGACTTCATATAGTTTTAAATAATGCAGAGCCTGAATTAAATCGTTTTCAACAGGTAGATGATACTCAGATTGTTACAAATAGAGTGCCAGTAAAAAACGATAATGGAGAAATTATTGGAGCTGTAGCTGTTTTTAGAGATAAAACTGAAGTTACCAGACTTGCCGAAGAAATAACTAATTTAAAAGAGATTCAGGGAATGCTTGAAGCCATAATAAACTCTACCCAGGATGCTATCTCTGTAGTTGATGAAAACGGCATTGGAATCTTGATTAATCCAGCATATACCAGGCTTACTGGTCTAAGTGAAGAAGACGTTATCGGTAAGCCTGCTGATGTCGACATTGCTGAAGGTCAATCAATGCATTATAAAGTATTGCAGACAAAAGAGAAAGTCCAGGGAGTCAGGATGAAAGTTGGTCCTCAGCGGAAAGATGTAATTGTTGATGTAGCCCCGATTATGGTGGATGGAGAATTAAAGGGAAGCGTTGGTGTCATTAAGGACGTATCAGAAATTAAAAATTTAACTGAAGAGCTAGATCAGGCAAGGCAGATGCTCCGTCAGCTTAAGGCTCGATATAGCTTTAAAGATATAGTTGGCCGAAGCCAGACTATGCAGGCTGCAATCAATAAAGCTAGAAAAGCCTCCCAGACACCAGCAACTGTATTACTTAGAGGCGAAAGCGGAACCGGCAAAGAATTATTTGCCCATGCTATTCATAATGAAAGCAAAAGGAGCAACAAGAAATTTATCAGAGTTAATTGCAGTGCTTTAGTTGATAGCTTATTGGAAAGTGAGTTATTTGGTTATGAAGATGGGGCCTTTACAGGGGCTAAAAAAGGTGGCAAAAAAGGTGTGTTTGAAGAAGCAGATGGGGGAACAATTTTTCTTGATGAAATCGGAAAGATAAGCCCAAATTTACAGTCTAAACTTCTCAGAGTTTTACAGGAACGGGAAGTTGTTAGAGTAGGTGGAACCAGACCGATTTCAATAGATGTTAGGGTGATAGTTGCAACCAATATTAATCTAGAAAGAGCTATTCAAGAGGATCGATTTAGAGAAGATCTCTATTATCGTCTCAACGTATTCCCCCTTAATATTCCGCCATTAAGAGATAGATTGGAGGATATTAAACCACTATCTGAGCATATTATTAGAAAGTTTAATCAGGAGTATGGACGTTCAGTAAAAGGTATTACAGATTCTGCTGTTAAAGAATTACAGAAATATGATTGGCCAGGCAATGTGAGAGAATTGGAGAACATTATCAGTCAGGCTGTGATCCATTTAGCAAAAGATGAAGATTATATAGATACTGATCATCTGCCTGGATTAAATATAGAAGAACCAGTAGATATAAAAATCAAACCCAAGCAGGAAACCATTTCATTTGAAGAACATTCATTAAAAGAAATTTTAAATGAAACAGAGAAGAAATTGATTTTAAAGGCTTTAGAGGATACAGAAGGAAATAGAACAGAAGCTGCAAATCTTTTAGGAATTGCAGTCCGGAGCCTGTATTATAAGTTAGATAAATATGGGATTGACTAATAATTGAAAAAATCTGCCTGCAAAATATTGCAGTCTATGATTATAGTTGCAGGTACTTTACCACTTAATTATAAGTATTACTGATATTGATTTAATTAGATAAAAAAAATTAATAAATATAACAGTAAATATCGTTGACATAACCGCCTTTTGAAATAAATAAAGGGCGGTTTTTTTATTTAAGTATAAATCATCGATTCCTGGCATGAAAATTGCATTTATTATAGTATGGAAAGCTTATAAATAAAAGATTAAATTTCAAAAATATATTAAGGGGGTATATTAATGGAGATTTTTGAACAGATGAAAGAGCATGGCCATGAACAGGTATTATTTCTGCAGGAACAAAAGACAGATTTAAAAGCAATTATAGCCATACACAATACTGTTTTAGGTCCAGGATTAGGCGGTTGTAGAATGTGGGATTATGATAGTGAAGATGATGCTCTAAATGATGTCCTTAGGTTATCAAAAGGGATGACCTATAAAGCCGGAATTTCTGGTGAAGATTTTGGCGGAGGCAAAACAGTTATCTGGGGAGATCCTGAAACCCATAGAACTGAAGGATTGTTTAGAGCTTTAGGGCGATACATTAATTCACTAGGCGGTCGTTACAGCACAGGTACAGATGTAGGAACTATGCCAGAAGATTTTGTTATGATGAGGAAAGAAACGCCATATGTCGGTGCTCTGCCAAAAGAATATGGTGGTGGAGGAGATTCATCAATCCCAACTGCATACGGTACTTTTGTGGGTATCAAAGCCAGTTGTAAGTATCTTTATGGCAGTGAAGATCTTAGTGATAAAAAAATTGCTGTTCAGGGATTAGGCAAAGTCGGTTACAAACTGGCCAGACAGCTTAAGGAAGCAGGAGCTGAACTAGTTGGAACAGATGTAGTTGAAGAAAATATCAATAGAGGTAAAGAATTAGGTATGGAAATAGTTGAACCTGATGAGATTTATGATGTTGATTGTGATATTTTCTCACCTAATGCTCTAGGAGCAGTTATTAATGATGATACAATTGACCGTTTTAAATGCGATATTATTTGTGGTGCAGCCAATAATGTTTTAGCTGAAAAACGTCATAGTAAAGAGTTAGAAGATAGAAACATACTATATGCCCCTGATTATCTTGTTAATGCTGGAGGCATGATTCTTGTCTGTGATGAAATGGAGCCTAGTGGCTATAGTGAAGAGCGGACAATGAAAAAGACTGAAGGTATTTATGATAAATTATTAGAAGTATTTGAAATTGCAGAAAAAGAGGGAATCACAACTGATAAAGCAGCAGATCGCTTAGTTGAAAAAAGAATTGAAACTGTTGGTACAATAGGAACTATTCATCAGGATAATTAGGATATAAGGAGGCAGATTAATGGTTGCCAGTATTAAAGATTTAATCCAAAGGGCTAGAGAAACTAAACCATTAAAACTTGCTGTAGCAGCGGCAGGAGATGCCGTTGTATTAGAAAGTGTTGCTAAAGCAGCAAGGGATGGAATAGTTGACCCCATCTTGATAGGTGATGAAGACAAGATAAAAACTGCAAGAGCTGAATTAGATAAGGATTTTGATGCTGAAGTTATAAATACAAAAGATAATAAAGAAAGTGCTGCTAAGGCTATTGAAATGATAGCTGAAGGCAAAGCTGATTTTCCTATGAAAGGTCAACTTAGCACAAAAGTAATCCTGCAGGCATTATTAAATAAAGAATATGGCCTTCGCCAGGAGGGATTATTAAGCCTGATCAGTCTAATCTATTTAGAAAAAGAAAACAGAGTAGTTTTAATGACTGACGGAGGGATGAATATTGCTCCAGATTTAAATGACAAAATTTCAATAGTTAATAATGCTGTAACAATCGCAAGATCGATTGGTATTGAAACTCCAAAAGTAGCTCCACTGGCTGCTGTTGAAAAGGTTAATGAAAAAATGCCAGCCACATTAGAAGCGGCAACGTTATCAAAAATGGCAGATAGAGGCCAGATTAAACACTGTGAAATAGATGGTCCCCTTGCTCTTGATAATGCTATTTCTAAATCAGCTGCTAAACAAAAAGGGATTGGTGGCAATGTGGCAGGAAATGCTGATATTCTCTTAGTTCCTGATATTGAAGCTGGGAATGTTTTATATAAAGCCTGGATCTTTTATGCAGAACTTTCATCAGCAAGTCTGGTTTTTGGTGCAAAGGTTCCGCTGGTATTAACTTCTAGAGCTGACAGTTCTGAAACTAAATATAACTCTATAGCACTTGGTAAAGTCGTTACTTCTGGTTTAGCAGATCTTTAATTATAAAAATTATTAGGGGGAATAAAAATGAGTAAAGTATTTGAGTTAATGGGAGAACATGATTTCGAACAGGTAGTCTTTAACTATGATGAAGAGTCTGGATTAAAGGCGATAATTTGTATTCATGATACTACATTAGGCCCTGCCCTTGGCGGAACAAGAATGTGGAATTATGATAAAGAAGAAGATGCCATTGTAGACGTTACAAGACTTGCAAGAGGTATGACTTATAAAGCCGCAGCTGCTGGATTGAATTTAGGTGGCGGTAAAGCCGTTATTATCGGTGATGCTGAAAAAGATAAGAGTGAAGAACTATGGCGTTCATTTGGTCGTTTTGTTCAGAGCTTAAATGGTCGCTATATAACTGCTGAAGATGTTAATACAACAGTTAATGATATGGCATTTGTTAATGAAGAGACAGATCATGTTACTGGTCTTCCAGGAACAAGTGGAGATCCTTCACCAGTTACTGCTTTTGGTGTCTGGAGATCTATGCTGGCCAGTTTAGAAGAAAAATATGGTTCAACAGATATTTCAGGTAAAACTGTAGCCGTTCAGGGTGTTGGTAGTGTAGGTTACTATCTCTGCAAGCATATCTCTGAGGCTGGTGGAAAATTAATTGTAACTGACATTAAAGACAGTAGAATAGAAAAAGTTAAATCAGAATTTGGTGCAGAAGCCGTTGCCCCAGATGAAATTTATGGTGTAGATGCAGAGATATTTGCCCCTACAGCACTTGGAGCAGTTATTAATGATGATACAATTCCTCAGTTTAAGTTTGATATCATTTGCGGTGGAGCCAACAACGTATTAGCAGAAGAACGTCATGGAGATATTCTAGATGAAAAAGATATTCTTTATGCTCCTGATTATGTGGCTAATGCCGGTGGACTTATTAACGTATATGATGAACTGCAGGGTTACAATAAAGAGAGAGCTCTAAGTAGGGCTGAGAAGATCTTTGATAATACAAAGAAAGTTTATGAGATTAGCAAGAGAGATAATATCCCAACTTATAAAGCAGCAGATATCATGGCTGAAGAAAGAATTGCAAAAATCGGCCGTGTTCGCAGCAATTATTTAATAAGGTAGGTAATAGAGAAATGTCTGAAAATAATATTTTAGTAATTAATCCAGGCTCAACCTCCACAAAGCTGGCCCTTTATCAGGGTCAGCAGGAGGTTATGGCCTCAACTATTGAGCATAGCCAGGAAGAATTGGCCGGTTTTGAAAAGATTACAGATCAATTAGATCTTAGAGTAAAATATATCCGAGAATTTCTCAAAGACAATTCTGTATCTATAAAAGATATAAATTCAGTAGTTGGAAGAGGCGGTCTGCTAAAACCTATTCCTGGAGGGACTTATAAAGTTAACGATAAGATGCTGGAAGATCTAAAAGCTGGGTTGCAGGGAGAACATGCCAGTAATTTAGGTGGTCTAATTGCAGACTCACTAGCTGAAGAAGCAGAGGGAAAAGCTTTTATAGTTGATCCAGTTGTAGTTGATGAATTAAAAGATCTTGCCAGGTTATCTGGTCATCCACTNTTTGAGCGAAAAAGCATCTTCCATGCTTTAAACCAGAAAGCAGTTGCCAGAAATTATGCCAGTGATATAGATAAAAATTATGATGAAATAACAGTAATAGTTGCCCATTTAGGCGGCGGAATTTCAGTTGGTCTTCATCATCAGGGTAAAGTTATAGATGTTAATAATGCTTTAGCCGGTGAAGGTCCATATTCCCCAAACCGTTCTGGCGGATTGCCAACTCTTGATCTGGCAAATTATTGTTATAATCCAGATAATAATTATAGTGATGTCAAGAAGAAATTGCTTGGTGCTGGTGGAGTAGTCGCCTATTTAAATACTAATGATATGCGTGAAGTTGAAAAAAAAGCTGCAGCTGGAGATGAAGAAGCTGATTTAATTTATTGTGGTATGGCTTATCAGACAGCTAAAGAGATAGGTTCATTAGGGCCAGTTGTAAATGGTAAGATAGATGCTATTTTATTAACTGGTGGAATAGCATACTCAGATTACTTTGTAAGTCAGGTTAAAGAACAGGTTAGTTACCTGGCACCAGTAAAGATTTATCCAGGTGAAGAAGAGATGTCAGCCCTGGCTGCCGGTGCTGAAAGAGTCTTAACCGGCCAAGAAGAAGCTAAGACTTATCAATAAAATATTTTAGACTGATTTAATTTTATTGAATAAAAGGAGGAGAATTATCTTGGTAAAAGATAAAAAAGTTGTATTTGATGAAGAACGCTGCAAAGGCTGTAAATTATGTGTAGGAGTATGTCCTGTGAATATAATTGAAATGGCAGAAGATAGAATTAACAGCCACGGCTTTCATCCAGCAGAAGTAAAAGATGAGAATCAGGATGACTGCATTAGTTGCAAGCAATGCTATCAAATGTGTCCTGATGTCTGCATAACTCTTTATAAATAAATTTTTCCAGTTTTGAAATAATTAAAGGAGGTAACTTAATGTCTGAAAAAAAGTTGATGAAAGGAAATGAGGTTGTTGGTGAAGCTGCTATAAGAGCAGGTTGTCGCTATTTCTTTGGCTATCCAATAACTCCTCAGAATGATATACCTGCCTATATGTCCCGCCGTTTACCAGAGGTTGATGGAGTATTTTTACAGGCAGAAAGTGAAGTTGCAGCAAGTAATATGGTTTATGGTGCTGCCGGTGCTGGTGCAAGAGTTTTAACATCTTCATCCAGTCCTGGTATCAGTTTAAAAGCAGAAGGTATTTCCTATATTGCCGGTGCAGAACTGCCAGCAGTAATAGTAAATATAATGAGAAGTGGCCCAGGTTTAGGCGGTATTCAGCCATCTCAGGCCGATTACTTCCAGGCTACTAAAGGAATGGCCCATGGAGATTTTCGTCTTTTAGTTTTAGCCCCATCTACAGTTCAGGAATTAGCAGACTTAACCTATCTAGCCTTTGACCTGGCAGATAAATACCGTAATCCTGTTATGGTTTTAGGCGATGGTATGCTCGGTCAGATGATGGAACCAGTAGAATTTAAAGAAATGAGAGACTTAGATGAGCTTCCTAAAAAAGAATGGGCAACAGATGGTGCTAAGGGCAGAGAAAAAAATGTAATCAATTCCCTTGGTCTGGTTGCAGAAAACCTAGAAAAGCATAACCTGAAATTAAAAGCAAAATATGACCAGATGAGAGAAGAAGAGGTAAGGTATGATGATTACAAGATGGATGACGCTGAGTTGGCCATTGTAGCCTATGGTACAACAGCCAGAATAGCTACCAGCGCCATCGACAGAGCCAGAAAAGAAGGTTATAAAGTTGGTTTAATCAGACCAATTACTTTATTCCCATATCCTGAGAATAGAATCGCTGAAGCAGCTGACCAGGTCGATGAATTTTTAGCTGTAGAGATGAGTACCGGTCAGATGGTTGAAGATGTAAAACTTGCCGTTAATGGCAAAAAGCCAGTTGATTTTTATGGTAGAACCGGCGGCGTTGTACCATCAACTGACGAGATATATGACAAGATTGTTGCTATGCGAGGTGATAAGTAATGGAAAAAATTGCAGGATATCCAGAATCCCTCGATAATCAGTCCACCCATTATTGCCCTGGTTGTACCCATGGAATAATACACAGACTGATAGCAGAGGTAATAGATGAATTAGAAATTAGAGAAGAGACAATAGGGGTTGCACCTGTTGGCTGTGCTGTTCTCTGTTATGAATATTTTGATGTAGATATGCATGAAGCTTCACATGGCCGAGCACCTGCTGTTGCAACAGGTGTAAAAAGAGTTCATCCAGATAAAACTGTCTTTACCTATCAGGGTGACGGAGATTTAGCCTCAATTGGTACTGCTGAGATTGTTCATGCAGCCAACCGGGGAGAGAATATTACAACTATCTTTATCAATAATGCTATCTATGGTATGACCGGTGGACAGATGGCCCCAACAACTCTAGAAGGTCAGAAGACAACAACCAGTCCCTATGGTAGAAATATAAAAGATTCAGGTAACCCTATCAAAATGACTGAGATGCTTGCAGTTCTTGATGGCCCAGCTTATATTGCCAGAGTATCAGTTCATAATCCAAAAGAAATCAGGAAAGCTAAAAAGGCTATTAAAAAAGCATTTAGAATGCAGTTAGAGGGTAAAGGCTTTGCTTTAGTTGAAGTTCTTTCCACCTGTCCAACCAACTGGGGTATTTCACCAACAGATGGTCTAAAATGGCTGGAAGAAATGATGCTGCCTCAATATCCATTAGATGTATTTAAAGATATAGAGGAGGTGGAATAAATGAAACAGGAAATTATAATGGCTGGCTTCGGTGGCCAGGGTGTTATGTCAATCGGGCGACTCCTGGCTTATGCAGGTATGAAAGAGAGTAAAGAAGTTTCCTGGATGCCTTCATATGGCCCTGAGATGCGCGGAGGTACAGCTAACTGTACAGTAATTGTTTCAGATGAAAAGATTCCAGCTCCTGTATCCAGTCATCCTGATACAGCAATAGTTATGAACCTGCCTTCTCAGGATAAATTTGCTCCAAAAGTCAAAAAAGATGGCCATTTATTAGTCAACTCTTCTTTAATCGAGAAAGAAGTTGAGCGAGATGATATAAATATAATTAAGATTCCGGCAAATACAATTGCTGATGAACTTGGTAATACAAGAGTTGCCAACATGGTTATGTTAGGTGCCTATATTGCAGCTGTTGATATAGTAAGTCTAGATACTGTCAAAGATTCCTTAACAAATGTATTGCCTGAGAGGCGCCACAATCTAATTCCAATGAATGAAGAGGCATTAGATAGAGGTTATAATTTAGTTTAAATCATAAAGCTTAAAATTAGATAAGATTAATTAGCTGGTGTAATTCTTAATTATAGGATTGCGCCAGTTTTTTTATATATACCCAGTATTATACCAACCCAGTATCAACCCAGTATCAACCCAGTGTTAACCCACATCTGATCCAGTTTTCATATAATAAATATTTTTTTATGATTTAAGCAGGAATAATAGTAGATATAGATAAGTAATTAGTATACAGAGATTTATTCAAATAATTGCACAGGGAGGGGATATAAAATGAATAATCTATCTAAACTTCCAGTAGATATTTTTAAGGAATTAATCAGAATAAATAGCCCTTCCCGTCATGAAGGACTTCTGGCAGCTAGAGTTATAGAATATCTTCAAGAGGCTGGACTGGAAACACTTCAGGATAGAACCTCTAAATATATTAATAGTCAGACAGGAAATATAATCGGTATTAACCCACCCTGTGAAGATGGAATATTGTTAGTTGCTCATTTAGACAGGGTCGAACCTGGCCAAAATATAAAACTAATAAAAGAAGGCCAGTATTTAAAAAGTCAGGGCAAGACAATTCTTGGAGCCGATAATCTGGCAGGGATATCAGCAATTTTATCCTTTTTACAGATAAACAAAAACTATCTTCCTGAAGGTTTAGGAGTTTTGTTTACAGTTGCTGAAGAACTCGGCCTTTTAGGAGCTTCATTTCTGCCAGAGAGTTTTCTAGATTTATTTGATCATGCTATTGTCTTAGATGGAGAAGCCCAGGTTGGGAGTTTTTTTGTCAAAGAACCTGCAGCATGTTTCTTTTTATTTCAAATAGTCGGCCAGGAATCAAATGCAAGTAGAAGGTTAAATCTTCAGATTGCCAGGTCTACAATTAATGAAATAGGAAATCATGTCCGTTCATTTTTTATAAAAGATGGATTGCCTATTTCAGGAGCTGAAATAGATTCAATAATTATTGCTGTCCGTGGTGATAATACTAACCAGCTAATTAAAAAATGGCCAGATTTGCTTGCCCACAAAATCAAAGATATCTTACCAGATATTAAAGGAGAGATATCATTACTTCATTGTAGCCAGGGGATTGATTTACTTGAAAATAAACCTGACTGGTTCAAGAATTTAATTCACTCAACAAGAGTTGCAGGCCAGGAGCCTGAATTAATTAGATCAAATGATATTAGTGAAGCAGGTCTTATCAGTACAAGGGGGTTACCTGCTGTTAATATAGGAACTGGAGCAGAAGATTCTCATAGCACAAAAGAAAAATTAAAAACAGAAGAATTGGCCAATCAGGTTGATATTTTAACTGAATACATTATTGAAGGAGGATATTTTTAATGAGAAGATTAGAAGAGAAGATTATTTCAAGTGAACTGGCATTTAGAGGCAATCTACTGAAATTTAGAATAGACCAGGTAGAACTGCCAGATGGAAAGCAATCCAGGAGGGAGATAATAGAACATCCAGGCGGGGTAACAATTATTCCAGTATCTCCAGAAAGAAAAATAATAATGGTGAAGCAATATCGGAGTGCAGCTGACCAGGTTTTACTAGAATTACCTGCTGGCAAGTTAGATGACGGTGAAAATTTAAATGACTGTGCATTAAGAGAATTAAAAGAAGAGACTGGATACACTGCTGGTAAGATAAAAGAATTATTTACTTTTTATACAACCCCAGGTTACAGCACAGAAAATCTTCATTTATTTCTAGCAGAAGATTTAGACTATGGAAAGCAGGAGACAGAGGATGGAGAATTTATAGAAGTTGCAAAAATTTATCCTGAAAGAATCCCTGATTTAGTTTTAAGAGGAGAGATACAGGATAGTAAAACAATTGTAGGTCTGATGGTTTATTATCAACTTCTCTGTAAAAGAGAAAAAATAAATCCTTTTACTTAGAACCTATTCAATATAATTAATTTAAAAATTAATATAATTAAGTTTTAACTTGACTTTATAAAAATTAACTGTTATAATTTAATTGTATACAAACAAAGACTGATAAGTGGGTGATAATATGGCTAATAAAGTAAATAAGTTAATAGGAAAATGTCCTGTCTGCCAGGAAAATATGGAAATAGCAGAGATTAAATGTAATGATTGTGACACAACTATTAGAGGTCGCTTCTTTCTCGATAAATTTTCTAGATTGGATCCAGAGCAGCATGATTTCGTTGAAGTTTTTATCCGTTCCAGAGGTAATATTAAAGAGGTTGAAAGAGAGATGGGAATCTCATATCCGACAGTAAGAAACAAATTAGATGAAGTAATTGAAGCTCTTGGCTATCAGCCTGAAGATAGCCCGGATGATAATAAAGCAAAGAAACGGAAAGAAATCCTGGATTCACTGGAAAATGGTGAAATACATTCTCAAGAAGCAGTCGAAATGCTTAAAAATATTTAAGGAGGCGGCAGGATGACCGAGGAAAGATTAAGAATTTTAGAGATGGTAGCAGAAGGCAAGATATCTGTGGAGGAAGCAGACCAATTGATGGAGACAATGGAGCAATCTGATAATAGGTATCAGGGAAAAGCTCAAAATACCAGACCAAAAAAATCAAAATCTTTAAAGATACTGGTTCAAGAAGGCGGCAAGGAGAAAGTCAATCTATCTATTCCCTTAAGTCTGGCCCAGGCTTTCACTGGTTTTATGCCTGAGAATACAAAGGCTAAGCTGGAAGATAAGAATATTAATATCTCTGAATTACTTGAAAATCTTGAAAATGGAAACGGTGACGGCAAATTGATTGATATAGATGAAGGTAATGAACATGTAGAGATAAGAATTGAATAGTGAAATAAATATCTATTAATCTACAGTATTAGCCTGGTTACAGACAGTTATCTGTTTGCTATCCAGGTTTTTTTATTTGCAATAAAATGTTATAATGATATGAGAAAAGGAATTAATTTATTCTGACAGTATAATTAATAGATAATGTAAATTAAAATATAATGAGGAGATGATTTTATGTCTGATATAAAGAGAACTATTATGATAGTTCTTGATAGTGTAGGCATCGGAGAATTACCAGATGCAGAGGAATACGGCGATATAGGTGCCGATACATTAGGGAATATGGCAAAAGCAGTTGGAGGTTTAGACCTGCCAAACCTGGAACAATTAGGACTTGGCAAAATTAAAGAGATTGAAGGCATGGATGCTAAAATCGAAGCCAGAGGAATTTACGGTAAGATGGCTGAAGCCTCAAAGGGTAAAGATACAACCACAGGCCACTGGGAACTGGCAGGTTTAGTTTCTAATACCCCATTCCCTAAATATCCAGATGGTTTTCCAGATGAAGTAATCGATCCATTCTTAGAAGAGACTGGATTTGATGGTATCCTGGGTAACAAACCAGCCTCAGGTACAGTGATTATCGAAGAATTAATTGATAAACATTTAGAGACTGGCAATCCGATAGTCTATACATCTGCTGATAGTGTATTTCAGGTAGCAGCCCATGAAGATGTCATTCCAATTGAAAGACTATATGAGATTTGCGAAATAGCCAGAGACATCTTAACAGGAGAGCATGGCGTAGCCAGAGTAATTGCCAGGCCATTTGTTGGAGAGCCTGGGAGCCTGGAGAGAACAGACCGGCGAAAAGATTTTTCACTGGAGCCGCCAGAGCCGACTTTATTAAATATATTAGAAGATGCAGGTCAGGATGTCATTGGAGTCGGCAAAATCATCGATATTTTTGCCGGCAGTGGTGTAACAGAATCCGACCATGTCATTGATAACATGAAAGGGGTAGATTCTACCATTGAATATATGGGTAAGGTTGAAGAAGGCCTGATTTTTACAAATCTTGTTGAAACTGATATGATCTATGGCCATCGCCGGGATGTCGATGGTTATTATCAGGCTTTAAGAGATTTTGATGAGAGGCTGCCAGAAATTCTTGCTTCTTTAAAACCGTCAGATATATTAATAATAACAGCAGATCATGGCTGTGATCCAACCTATAAAGGCACAGATCACACCAGAGAATATGTACCTTTATTAATGGTAGGCCAGAATTTGAAATCTGATACAAGATTGGAAACAAGAGACAGTTTTGCTGATTTAGCTGCAACAATTGCAGAATTACATGAAGTCGAACCAACTTTTGATGGCAAATCATTTGTAAAAGAAATCATGAATTAATTTATAAGGAGCTGATCTTTTAATGGAAATTGTAGAGAAGATAAAAAATGCAGAAAAATATATTAAGAGCAGGATAGATTTAGAGCCAGAATTTGGCCTGATCTTAGGTTCAGGTTTAGGAGTCCTGGCTGAAGAGATAGAAAATCCAACAAAGATTCCTTATAGTGAGATTCCAGGTTTCCTGGAATCAGATGTCCAAGGCCATAATAACCAGCTAGTTATCGGCACCCTTGAAGGCAGAAATGTTATAGCCCTTCAGGGCCGGTTCCATTATTATGAAGGCTATGATATGCAAGATATTACCCTGCCAGTAAGAGTTATGAATCTCCTTGGCTGCAAAGGCTTAATTGTAACCAATGCAGCTGGCGGAGCCAATCGGAATTTTGACCCAGGCGATTTCATGCTGATTAGCGACCATATCAATTTCATGGGCGATAATCCACTGATTGGCAAAAATCTCGATGAATTTGGCCCCAGGTTTCCAGATATGTCAACTGCCTATGATCCGACCTGGCAGTCAGTAGCAACTGATGTAGCTGCTGAAAACGGCATCACCTTGCGCCGTGGTGTCTATTGTGGCTGTTCAGGTCCAACTTATGAAACACCGGCTGAGATAAGGATGATGACCACTCTGGGAGCAGATGCTGTTGGTATGTCAACAGTTCCAGAGGTAATAGTTGCCAATCACCAGGGGATGCGAGTACTTGGTATTTCCTGCATAACCAACATGGCTGCTGGCATTCTGCCAAAACCCCTTGATCACAGTGAGGTAGTTGAAATTGCAGAAGAAGTCAGGCCTCAATTTATTAAACTGGTCAGGAGCCTGCTCAAGGAGCTGAATCTCTAATGAGAATGTACGATCTCATCTATAAAAAGCGAGAAGGTGAAGAATTAACTCCAGAAGAGATAGATTGGATTATCTCCGGCTATACAGCCGGAGATATCCCTGATTACCAGGTCTCTGCCTGGGCTATGGCCGTTTTCTTTAAAGGCATGGAAGCCAGAGAGACAGCCAGTCTGACAGAGGCTGTGGTTAATTCTGGTGACCAGATAGATCTCAGCAGAATTTCCGGTGTAAAGGTTGATAAACACAGTACAGGTGGAGTTGGCGATACAACGACCCTGGTTTTGGCTCCTCTGGTTGCAGCTGCCGGGGTGCCAGTACCTAAAATGTCAGGCAAAGGCTTAGGTCATACCGGCGGAACAATCGATAAATTAGAATCTATTCCTGGTTTTAACTGTGAGTTAGAGACTGAAGATTTCTTTAAACAGATTGAGGAGATTGGAGCTGCTATTGTCGGTCAGACAGGCAATTTAACACCGGCAGATAAAAAACTATATGCCTTAAGAGATGTCACAGCAACAGTCGATTCAATTCCTTTAATAGCAAGTAGTATCATGGGTAAAAAACTTGCCGGAGGTGCCGATGCAATTGTTCTAGATGTTAAAACTGGCAGTGGAGCCTTTATGCAAAAACAAGAAGATGCCCGTAAATTAGCTGAACTAATGGTCAAGATAGGTTCAGAATTAGGCAGAAAGACAATGGCCTTATTAACTGATATGAGTCAGCCTTTAGGAGAGGCAGTCGGTAATGCTTTAGAGGTTAAAGAGGCAATTAAAACTCTAAAAGGAAATGGTCCTGAAGATCTTACCGAATTATCAATAAAGTTAGGTGCAGCCATGCTAGTTGCCGGCCAGTATGAATCAGATTTAGCTAAAGCAGAAAAACGCCTGAGAAAATTAATCACAAA
>SL_8KL_010_SEDDRAFT_10000259_pt1 | contig 45773 bp, 43 predicted proteins | sample SodLakKL_010_SED_4_FD_11160 | JGI IMG/M metagenome (IMG submission 11160)
GGTAAGAGAAAAAGAAGGCGAAGACTCTGAAGAAGACGCTGAGGAAAATAAAGAAGAAGACAAAGAGGAAAACAGCAAAGAGTAGAACTTAAAAAAACGTTCTTTTTGGTTGACCATTCTTTATCTTCTTGTTATCTTTAAGGAAGGTTGGGTAATTATTATAAAATAACAAAACCATGAAAAGAAAAATCGTAATAATATCTTTTCTTCTACTTCTTCCTTTTATTGGAAATGTTCAGGTGCCCGAAGAAATTCCTGTTTCCGCAAGAGAAAGAGTGCAACAGAGAGTAGAGAGTGTAGAAGAGGAGAGAGGAGAAAAAAGTGAGAAGGTTGCGGAAAAAACAAGAGATCGTATAAGGGAACACGTCTCTGAAGAGGTGACCGAGCTTGCGACCGAGACGACGAAAAGAATAAACCGAGTTCACTCAAGCAGGATGGGGGCTTTCTTTAACTATTTAAATGCTATTAGTAATCCCCTTTTACGTCTGGGAGATATGATAGGTCTTGTGGAAGAAAAGAGAGGAATTGTTTTGGAAGAGACAAAAAGTGAACTGGAGGAGTTGGAAGAGGAGTTTGAGCAAGCTGTTAGTGAGTTTGAAAGTTATGATAAAAAAGGATACGAGATCAAGGAAGATGACCTGGATGATGTGGTTGGTGGATTGGGGAATATAATGCGAGAAATGCAAGAAAATCACCAGGAAATGAGAGAAAAGATTAGAGATATTCAACGTGGAATCAGAGATGTGATGATGACTATGAGAAGCGAGGTAAGAGAAAAAGAAGGCGAAGACTCTGAAGAAGACGCTGAGGAAAATAAAGAAGAAGACAAAGAGGAAAACAGCAAAGAGTAGAACTTAAAAAAACGTTAAAACATGACTCAACAAAATTTTTCCATAAGAGAGGCATTCTTCTACGGTTGGGAGGTAACAAAAGAGAAGATAGGGTTTTTTATCTCTATTCTCCTTATCTACTTTTTTATAGTTTATTTGCCGGAGGTAGTGCCTTATTTTTCCGATAACATAATCTTTAATTTTTTTGTGGGAGTTGTCGGATGGGTGGTTTGGATGATAGCCCTGATGGGACTTGTTGGTATCGCTCTTAAGCTGTACGACAAGAAAGAGGTAAAGATAAGTGATTTATTTGCTTACTACCCTTTGTTTTTCAGATTTCTTATAGCTCAGATACTTTATTTTTTGGTTGTCGTTGCCGGCTTTATACTTTTCATTGTTCCCGGGATTATCTTTGCTGTAAGATTTTGGTTCTTTGATTACTTTATTATTGACAAAAAACTCGGCCCCATAGAAGCTCTAAGGCAGAGTTGGAGAGTTACTCAGGGAAAGATAGGAAAACTTTTTCTTTTTGGTATGGCGGTAATACTTGTTACTGTTCTCGGAGCTCTTGCGCTCGTTGTCGGTCTTTTTGTTGCGTTGCCGATAACCATGATGGCCACCGTTTTTGTTTATAAAAAGCTTCTCCCAAAAGAAGAAAAAGAGGAGGAAGCTCCCTCCAAGAAAGAGACGGAGGAAGAAGGTGAGGAGGAGATGCCGGCGGAAGCGACAAGCTAAATTAAAAAGCTTTTGAAAAGAGAGAGCGATCGGGAGACAATCTCCCGATCGTTTGTTATAGCTTGAAAAATCGGCCTGTTTTTGCTATTATTCTGGGTAGCACGAAGAAGAATGGGGGACTCTGTTTTCCCCCAAAAAAAGGAGGAGCTGTACATTATAAAGAGAATAGTTTTAGTCGGAGATGGCGGGAGAGAGGTGATAAAAAAATGGGAAGGAAGGACAAGCAAAAGAAGCAGATTTTTTCGGGGCCTGGAAAGAGAGAACGGTCTTTTGAAGGCTGGCGTGCAGATTGAGACAGGCTTCAAACATGAAAGAGTTGATTTTGACTTTATTTTTGTTTCTTCGGTAGAAGATGCCATAAAAATGAGCAGCGACTTACCGGAGCGGAAGAAGGACATAATGATTATGCTTACGGAAGACCAAGAAAGAAAGGAGAAGATACTGCAAGGTAAGACTGCGGGTAGGTATCACTACACTCCTTGCGGATGGGTAGTTCTACTTAAGAGCAAAATAAACGAAAAGGACATAAACGAGGTGACCGCTAAATTCTTCAACGAGAACCTGTTGTGGTCTAATAAAGACCCGGACGAGGTTGATAGGTGCTTGTGGAATGCGGCGATGAGATATAAACATTCTTTTTAATTTTCGTGCTAAGTATATCGGAGGCCAAGCCTCCGATTTTTTATTTTCCGATGTTGACGGATTTTTTTCACAAGGTATAATGTAGCCGTCATGGAACTTATCTTAAAAAGAGAAAACTTTTTCTTTTTCTTTTTTGTGGCCCGCAATAACCGGGAGATTTTGAGGTAAGTTACATTGTCAAAATTCACTTTAGATCTCCCGGAAACGGGAGTTTTTTATTTTATAAAGGAGGGATGGAAAGTGAATTTAGTTCTTTTACAAGACAACAAACTTTTCAGAGAGAAGGAGGGCTTTGTAGTAGGGGGGAAGAAGATAAAAGCCCTAAGTGGTTATTTGACCTTAACGGAAAAGGAGAAAGAAAAGATAAACGAGACTTCCGCGGGAATATGGAATAAGCTCATGACGGTTTCCGGCGCGAAAGAAGATTTTAAAGGAATTGTGAGGTTTGATTTTGCGCCTTGTTTTTCGGGGAAAGCAAAGAAAACTTCTTTCGGTTATGACTTGGGAGAAGTTGGCTTAAAAGCTCTCTACGAGGTGAATGCACACAGTACTGAAGATTTTGCCTGTGATGCACTTCATTATCTATGCTTTCCGGAAATATCGTCATTTACGCCTTTTGCCACCAGAAGAGTTGCTCGGGAAGTTGTCCGGCAAGTGGGAAGAAAAATCTTTATGGTAAAAGGTGACGGAGTTGCCAAGGATTCGTGGATTGAACCTCTACTCAAAGAGCTTTCCGCAACCGAGCTTTCGGTGGAGGTTGTCTCTCCCCGAGAAGTGATGAAAAACAACCTCTCTCCATTGTGGAGATGGGGGGATGTTGACCTTGAGGGGGAGTTTAGAGAGTTCGATGACCACTTTCAAAAATGGCTTCTGGAAAAGCAAGAAAAGAGAGAGGTGGAGGTATTTAATACGCTTCCCGAAAACAGAAAAAAGGACGTAGCTAACAAAGGACACCTGGCAGAGAAAGGAGAAGAGGTTCTCTATACCAAGGACGCCTTGGAAAGGGCTCTTCTTTTAGACAAAGACAGGCATCTTGTAAAGCCTCTGCGGGGAGCTTCCGGGAACGGGATAGTTTTCGGGGATGAGCTTCCTTTGTTCCGCTGGAAAAAGTTTCTGAGCGAATGCTTCGCAAAGCAGAATTACGGGGTTTTCAAAAAGAAGCTTCTTCCTCGAGTAAGCCTTGAAAAAGAAGATGTAGTCCTGGACATTCTTCCCGTCTTCTTTGCTCAGGGGAGAGTGCTTCACCCTCTTTACTGTGTTGCTCGTATTGCTCCTTGGGAATCCTATCTCTCGGAAGGAAGAACAATTAATGTTGTCAAAGGTGGCGGTTATGCGGGAACCGTGGCCGTAAGCGAAGGGTAGTACCTTCGCTTTTTTTTATGGGGTGGCATTTGACAAACTTCTTTTTATGGCTAGAATATGACAATCATGATGAAAAACCTTCCGAAAAACATTCTTGTTATTGTGCTTCTTATTATCGAGCTTGACTCGGGAGGTTTCTGCTTTACACATAAATAAGAAAGGCAAACACCAGTAAACCTCCCGAAAAAGTCGGGAGGTTTTTCTTTTTTGCTTGAGAAAGGTTTCTTAAAGATCTGTCTCAGGCCGAAAAGAGCCTGAAAAAAGAAAAGGAGGGATAGCGTGAAGTTAGTTCTTTTTCAAAGAGAAGCTTTCCTCAGCAAAGGGATAAAACTGGGAGACAAGAACATCTCTACGGTTGACGGCCTTCTTTATATGGAAAGAGACGAAAAAGAAGCCATTATCGATTACTCGCGAAAGGTTTATCGGGAGGTCCTCGAGAAAACGGGATTCCGTGATTTTAAGGGACATGTTCGAGTAGATCTTGTTCCGAAGGTGACGGATTTCCGAAGGACAAAAGAAGGGTATAGCTGGAAACTAGGCATTGGCGGAATCTACGAGATAAACGCCAACGCTCCCGAGTGTGGAGCTGCTACGGCCGCTCTGCATCACAACAGACCGGAACTTGCTCTCTACCAACCCGATCCTGCCGAAAGAATGGTTGAAGTCTTAAACGGACATGTCGGGGAAAAGACGGTAGCATTCGTTATCGGTAAGGGAGTGGTAAAGAGAGAGTGGGGGAGGTTCTTCATGGGATCTCTTTATGAAAAAGGTCTCAAGATAAAAGAGATATCTCCCCGAGAGATGGGGAAGCATGACGTTGTATGGAGGTTCGGAGATGTAAGGAGCGAGGGATATACCGAATTTCCTCCTTCTTTCAGGGAGGAGCTTATAAGAAAACAGGAAGACTCCTTCGTTCTAAACTCCGTCCCTCGGAGTTCCGAAGAAGATATCGGCAACAAAGCCTATCTTCTTGGTTCCGGAGAAAGATCCCTGGAAACGGAAGAAGATATTCTGTGGGCTCTCGGGAAGAAAGATCTTGTGGCCAAACCGTACAACGGAGCTTCCGGAAAAGGAATAGTCTTTCAACGGAACTGCTCTAAAAAGGAATGGGAAGAGAAGCTAAGGAGTTTTGTAGGTAAGGGATACGGGCTCTATAGAGCAAAGTGGCTCCCCAAGTTAGAGATCGATGAGATAGAGCAAGGGGTGGCCATGGACATCTCTCCTTCCTTTATGGCTAACGGAGAAAGGCTCGACTACCTTTATACTATAGCTCGCGTGGAGAACTACGAGAGTTATATAAACAGGGGAACGATAAACGTCGCCCAGGGAGCCGGCTTTGTCGGAACTCTTGTCGATTATGCTGAGGAGGTAGGTTAAAGAGGGGAAGTATTGCTTCCCTCTTTTTTTTAGATTAGTATTGAAAAAATGAAGGAAAAAATAAAAAAAATCACCAAGGAGCTTATAAGAATCCGTTCTGCTAAGGAAAATCCTGAAGAGATAAAAAGGGTGGCGGATTTTTGTGAGAGTCTTTTTTCTAAGAAAGAATTCACGGTAAAGAGATTTAAGAGAAACGGAAAGCATAGTTTGGTAATAACCTTCAAAGGAGAAAAGACACCCGAGCTTTTTTTGGTAGGTCATCTTGATGTGGTGGGTGCGGAGAAAAAACAGTTCACTCCCAAAGAAAAAAAGGGGAAGATATACGGCAGGGGGGCTAAGGACAACAAAGGCCCTAGTGCGGTCCTGGTTACTCTCATGAAAGAGCTTTCCTCGCTTGAAAGAAAGCCTTCTGTAGGCCTTCTTCTTACTACTGACGAGGAATCGGGAGGATTTGATGGAGTGAGCTATGTCCTAAATGAAAAAGAGTATACGCCCAAGATTGGATTTATTCCCGACGGTGGAGATGATTTTGAGATTATTTTTTCCGAAAAAGGAGTTCTTCATTTTAGACTTATTGCAAAAGGCAGGGCGGCTCACGGCGCGCGTCCTTTCGAGGGAGAGAATGCCATAGACAAGGTGATAGAAGCTTATAGCAGATTAAAAAAAGAGTTCCCCAATCCGAAAGAGAGAGATGACTGGAGGACGTCGCTTAATGCGGGGAAAATATCCGGGGGGAGTGCTACCAATGTTGTGGCGGAAAAAGCGGAAATGTTTCTCGATGTTCGTTTTACCAATGAGTGGACGGAAAAGAAAATTGTAAAGAGAATAAAAGAGCTAGTAGGAAAAGAGATAGAAGTGGAGGTAGATATAAGCGGACCTGCTTTTTATACTTCTCCAAAAAATCCTTATGTCAAAAAGTATGCCGAAACCTTGGAGGAAATATTAAAAAGAGAGCCGGTGTTTGAAAAATATCCTCCGGCTTCGGATGCAAGGTTTTTCTCTCAAAAGAAAATACCGGCAATAATAACTAACGTCCGTGGAGGGGGGACTCACGGAAAGGATGAATGGGTTAGCGTAAAGAGCTTGGAGGATCTCTACCGAGTAATGAAAGAATTTATAACTCGGCATTTCTAAAATCTCTTAAAAAAAGCTTGACAAAGCCCGGGAAAAGGGTAAATTTAAGTCAGAAGGATGAGGCTTGCTCTTTGTTGCTTTTTCAAAGTAAAAAAAGGAAAAGGCAAGTATCTCCTCTCGCCCATAAAGGGCGGAGAAGAGCCTCTCAAAATTTAATAGGGTAAGTTTTCCGCTCGCACCAGAAAGGAAACGAGGAACAAAAGTGTTCCGGAGCTTTTTGTGTTGGTAAACCGCTGGAAGCTCTCTCTTAAAGCTCTTTCTTTTAAAAGGTCGTAAAAGAATCTCTTAATAAAATATATTAAATGCAAATAGGACAAAATAAAAAATTTTTGATTATTAAACCAATGATAAAAAATATGAAGAAGTTAAAAAAGAAACTTAAAAAAATATTCCCGATTTTCTTACTGCTTACTTTTGTAGTGCCCAGTAGTCTTGTAACTCTTTCTCTCGAAAAAGTTTATGCTGAAGCCGAAGGGGGAGTAAAGAACTGCAACATCGTCCCGGGGCAAGATACTATAAGAGTCCGCCTTTATAACAAGGCGAGTACGGATAGTGGAGATGACGGATGGACGGTGAAGGCAGAAGAGGAGTCGGACGGAGATATTAAAGAAATAGAAGAAGAGAAAAAAGAAGGATGGAATTACTGGAAATATACGATTGAGGTGGAAAAGATAGATAAACACAGAGACATAGCGGTATACTACAAAGACTCTCTTGTGTGTGGTGGTGAAGAAGGGGACCATCTTGAAGAAATGGTTACCATCAAAACTCACAAAATAGTTTGTGAGGATGAAAGTTATCTTCCAGGGTGGGCGACAGCCGGTGCTCCCTCCAAGATAGACGGGGATACCGCTCAAACTTGGTTGAAAGAAGGAGATAATGATGATTACTGCGAGCTGGTTTCCGGATGGGAGTTTGAATGGGCTCCCGAGGGAACCGGAAACCCCGGAGATAATACAGAGTATGGAGGAGGAGACTGGGTAACTTTCGGGCCGACGGATGGAAACGGTTTGGCGCAGACGGAAGTTAATTTGGAAGAGGTGGGGTCTCGAATTGAAATGAGGGAGGTCTTTAAGTCCGGATATGTGGAATTTGCCGGAAAAGAAGAAGGGCCCCCTTCCGCCGAATTTTATTGTGATGATGATATTGCCTACTATGATAATTCCGAGTGGATAAGAGATCCGGAAAACGGTGAAACTTATCACTGCGTAGCCTTTAACGCTCTTGAGGAGCCCGAGGAGCCAGAAGGGGCTTCAATTGAAGTCTGCAAGATGATTGCCGATAGGGATGGACATGTTGCCACTTCTGCGGATGGTCTTCCTAAGGGAGAATTTGAAATAGATATTGCTAACAACGCAGAGTTTGATAACGCGGAGACGGTAACTTTTAACACCGAAAGCTTTTCTCCGAATAAGGCTATTTTCGGAGAAGAATACAATGCCGAGTGCCACATGCTTGACGAGCTTGACTTTGAGGAATATTTCTTTAGTGAGGAAAGAATAGAAGAGGGGTATGTTTGGCTAACTCCTCAGTACAACGATCAGTTTGATCTGCAAGTTGAAGATGTAGGTGATTTTTTTGAGTATAGTCCCGGGAAGCTATTTGAAGATTATGACAAGGAGATGGAAGAAAATAACAGAGAAAAAAACGCGGACGGTCATATAGTACTCAGCGAAAGCAGGCCGCACAGACAGCTTGTCATTCTCAATACCTATGTGGACATTCCCCGTTATGAGGGAGAAAGGTCTTGCCTGGCGGGAAGCTTTTCGGAGCATGTCAAAAGTTACGATATAAGCTCTTTGGAAGAGGACGGAAAAACATTCCATTTGGATGAAGGAAGTTATCTCTTCAAGGTCTCCGGAACATTTAACTTCAATAAAAATGAAGATGGTCATTATGCCGATGCGGGATATTCTACAAAAGATAATTGGGTAAGTAAGCTTGCGGATTACGGGATTAAAGGAATAGCTCCCCATTACGGCGCTCATGCACTTCTTGCCGATTTGGGAGAAGGGGTGGGTGTAGTAGATTGGGGTGATTTCGACGAAGGGCATGAATATACTTTCCAATATGATTTGCAGGATGGAGAGGTGCAGTTTGTTATCGGAGACAGGTGGGGAGATTGGTTTGGGACAGATGGAGATAATCAGGCTTGGATGCATGACAATGAAGGAAGTTTAAGTCTTGACGTCTATGAGTGTGTTCCCGGAGCGGTCATTAAGGCTCACAAGGTAGTTTGTGATGACGAAAGCCTTCTTCCCGGCTGGGTAAAAACGCCCAACGACCCTTACCACTCCGGAAATTATCTTACGAAAGATGATATAACTGGCTTTGTTAATGACAATGACGGATGTGAATTTAAGTCTGATTGGGAGTTTGAGTGGGGTTATGATGGTGAGGTAGAAAAACAAGATGGTGATGTTATTGGTAAGGCCGGAGAAAGCAAAGGGTGGTATGATTTTGACACTGTTACCGGAAGTGAATGCAATCCGGCGATAGCGACAATTAAAGACTTAAGTACTTCCAGCAAGATATGGGTAAGAGAAGTTTTGCAAGATGGATATATTCCTTTTGCTCACCCTGAAGAAGGATGGGATACGGGAGAAAGGATGGAAAGTGCGGAACTTATCTGTCATATGGATGGTTACAAGTATGATAACCACGAGTACATCGACGATATGGAGATGGGCAATCAATACTACTGCGTAGCTTTCAATGTTCCGGAAAAGGAAGAGTGTGATGACATAGTCATAACCAGTGATGAAACGAATAAGGTTTACCCTCCGAAAGAAAATGACGAAGTTAATGCTTATGTCCATCCTTTCACAACATTTACTAATGCCGTCAAAACCTTTATCCATGATAGCTGGGCCTCGATTACCGGTGCGGAGTGGATATGGAAAACGGAAGAAGTGGCGAATCCGGAAGAGGATGAAGTTTATTACTTTGAAAAGCATTTTGACATCCACGGAACTGTTTCTTCGGCCACTCTCGAGGTTGCGGTTGATAACAGTTACAAGGTGTGGATTAATGATGAGCTTATCGCTGATAGGTTTGATATTGAAGATAACTATTCTGAGACAAAAACTTACAGTATTGGCTATGAGAAATTTGATGATACGGAAAATGTTATTAAGTTTAAGGTAAAGAACTGGGAGCAGTCCGGAGGAACATGGGAGACTAATCCCGCAGGACTTCTTTATAGGCTCGACATAGAAAGAGATACTTGTTACGAGCCTGAACCTGACCCGGACCCGGATAAAGCGACCATAAGAGCTCACAAAGTAATTTGTGATGATGAGACAGATCTTCCTAACTGGGTAAAAGACAGAGGTTATCCTTCACCGGAAGAAGAACTTACCGAGCAAAAAATAATTGATTATGTAAATGACTCGGAAGGAAGTTGTCGCTTTGCAGATGAAAAGTGGAGCTTTGAGTGGGGTTATGACGGGCAAGTAGAAAGAGAAGACGGAGATCACACCGGTGAAGCTGAAGGAGATAATTGGCACGCTTTCGACAGTAAGGCGATGGGAACATCTCCCGCACTGGCTTATGTTTACCCGGCAGAAGGAGATAAAGTATGGGTAAGAGAAGTACTGAAAGATGGATATCTTCCGTTCAGTGATCACCCTGGAAACGAAGGAACTTCGGTGAGTGCGGAGCTGATCTGCCATACCGATGGATTCAACTATGACAACTACGAGTATGTTGACCAGATGGAGGCCGGCGAAGAGTATATCTGTGTAGCTTTTAACGTTCCCTTAAATGGAGAAATCGGTAATGGAGGGGATAACGGTAACGATAATGATATAGAAAATGAAGGTCCTGTAAGATCGAGCAGAGGAGGTGTTGCCGTAATGAGAACTCCTCTTTCCCAGGAAGAGGAGGTAGAGGAGACTTTGGAAGAAGAGCCGGAAGGAGAGGTGCTGGGTGAGGCTACTGAAGAGCCTTGCGAAGAGTATCTCTTTGAGCATATCAGGCAAGGAGCAAACAACAATCCGGAGGAAGTAAGAAAACTCCAAACATTCCTAAATAGCCACATGGGAGAAAGTCTCCCCGTAACCGGATTTTACGGCAACCTTACAAGAGCGGCGGTTAACCGCTTCCAGCTGGAATACAAAGAGGAGGTGTTACGTCCGTGGGTGGAAGCGGGAATTCATGCCAGTGAAAATACTCCCACCGGATATGTCTTTGTTACTACCAAGAGATGGGTAAATATGATTATGTGCCCCGAGCTCAACATCCCTCTTCCGGATCTCTCCGGATATAGGAAGGTGAGTGCCGAACCGGAAGTTGCCGTTACAAGATCTGTGTCAGCCAATGGAGATATTTTGGGAGAAGTGGACGAGGAAGAGGAGATTATGGAAATGGAGGAAGAAGAGATAGTAGATGTGGATGAGGAAGAGGTAGAGGAGGAGGAAGAAGAGCCAGGAAGGGAACCCATGGGAAGAACGGGTCTCTGGGTAACGCTCATAACTTCCGTGGTCCTTCTCGGAGCTACCATCTTCTATATTATGTCTCCTGTTAAGTAAGGCTGATTGCTCGGAAATTAAAGAGGCACGCTTTCTTTGTAAGCGTGCCTTTTGTTTAGGGGAGAAAAAGTTTCCAGTCTCCCCACTTTTCGTCGAGACATCGGCGTTGCGAATTTTTGATGTCTCTGACGAATTCTTTGTGTTTGGCGATGAGAAAAAGAAGTCTTCTCTCTATCACCCTTTTACTTTCCCCGGGGCGAATTAGGAGAGGAAAAACATAGGTCTTTTTTCCTGTGTTTTTCTCTACCCTCTCCCTAACTCCTCTGTGGGATGACTTCACATCCAGAAGGAGCTTTTGTCCTTCCGCCCACAATTCGAAGTCAATCCCCCTCCTGTCTTTAGGGCTCCCTCGAGGACTTCGGCGGTACTTCCACCCCTTTTCTCTCAGTATCTGCTCCAGCCTGTCTTCGGCCCTGTAGCCTCTTTTGAAGCCTATCCTATCAAAGAGTCCGGCCATTTTTCTATTCAAGCACCATCACCCCCTTTTCTTTGTGAAGGAAGAGCTATTCTCCCGGGTTTCAGATTTTTGGCATTGATTGTGTCTATTTGAGAAAAGTAAGCCCGCGCTCTCCTATTTTTCTCTTTTTCTGTCTCGGCCTCGGCGAGAAACTCGCGCATTGCTTTTTTCCAGAGACGAGCATTTACCAACATGACTCTTTCGGGAGAAGGGGAGAACAAAACAATCTCATCTCCTTCTTCTTTTATTTTCCTTACGTCGTCTTTAGTTAGCCTTATCATTCCTTTTCTTACCATCTTTTCAATTATCATCTCCACCCTCCTCCTCTCAAAAATTATATAAAGAACGTGATTTATAATAACACAAAAAATGCTTCTTATCAATACCTTTTCGGAAAACCTTATTTTTTGTGTAACAAAAGACCCCCATCTACGTTATATATATAAGAGATATGTTATTGCTTGGGAGAGTAATTATCCTCCCAAGTTTCAGCCGCTATTCCCAGTACCGCCTATCTTTGGCGGGAAAAGAAGGATCGACAGTGGCAGAGCAGATTTATTAAGAGTCATTAATTAATTAGTAAAAAACATGAAGAAGAAAATAATTGTTGGTATAATGGCTCTTTCCTTCTGTTTTGTCGCGCTTAGCGCAGTACAAGTACAAGGAGAAGAGAGCGATATACGAGAAGAGATGGCTGCTCTCGAAGCAATGCTTCAGGAGATTGCCGAAAGATTGGGAACCACGACCGATGAGACTCCCACAGAAACTGTATCCATAGAGGGAATACCCGCTAATTTCAGTTTCAATCAGAATCTCAGCCAAGGTTCCAGGGGAACAGCTGTAAGATATTTGCAGATTGTTCTTAACGCCGACCCCGACACAAGACTGGCTCAGACCGGTCCGGGATCCCCGGGGAACGAGACAGAATACTTCGGTCCCATTACCAGGGCAGCTGTTAACAAGTTTCAGAGCAAGTATTCCTCTGAAGTGCTGAATCCTTTGGGATTAACAGCTCCCACCGGATTTGTGGGAACGCAAACAAGAGCGAAGCTAAACAGTATTCTCAGCGAAGGAGTCTCCGAAAGACCCCCTGTTGATAATGCTGTTATGGAGGCCATAAAAGAGATTGCCGAGGCCGTAAAGGAGCTCTCCGCAAGAGTTGATGCTCTTTACAGAACTCCCGGAGAAGAGGGTGATCTCAGTGTTGTCCTTAGATCCGACATCAGAAACGTTGATGTCCGACCCAATCAGACCAAGGACGTAGCCATGTTCAGAATGGAGGCCGACGACTCCGATATCGAAGTACAGAGAGTTGATATCTATGTTACCGGTGGCACGATGACCGAGTTTAGGGGAGATGTTGACAAGATGGCCTTGAAGATTGACGGAGACAAGGTTGGAGAAATGGCCATTAACCGCGACACGGTAGGAAGAGATGACAAGTACATCCGCTTTAGCGGACTTGAAATCGAAGTTCCTGCTGACGGATACGAAGATTTGGTTATATCCATTACGGCTGCGGATAAGAGTACCTTCACTAACACCAGCTATACTGTAGGGCCTACCGGTTCTAATGCTATAAGAGGTGTTGACGGTGCGGGTATCTCGGTATATGCCAGCAGTGCGAGTGGGAGAAGCTTTAATCTTGACCACGAAACAACAGGAGTCCTTACCATCAAAGATAACGACTCTCCTGAAGCAGGCGTGGTACAGGTTGATGAAGATGACAACACGGAAGTAGAGCTCCTGAGCTTTAAGCTCTCCGTAAAAGATTCCGACATCGACCTTGAAAAACTAAGAGTAGAGCTGGAGTCTGAAGACCATGATCTCGAAGATATCTTTGAAGATGTACTTCTCTATCAAGGAAATACCTTAGTTGATGTTCAATCGGTAACTATTAAGACCGGAACGGACAACAAGGAAGGTTACGTAGTCTTTGATGTTGAGATGGATATCGACGAAGGAGAGGAGATTGCCTTTACTGTCGTTATTGATGTCTTTGAAATGGACATGGATACTGACGGAGAGAAGGTTGGAGCCAAGGTAAGAGCGGATATTCTGGAAGAGGAAAACGATAAGATCGCTTACGCTTACGATAGCGACAAGGAGATAGATCTCAAGGGAGACCTTGAAGGAGAGTATCAGGCGCTTTATCCCACCTTCCCCGAGTTCAAGCTGACAGATGACAGCATTGAGGCCAATGACGACAGAGATAGGGCTAACGCTTACCTTGTTGTCGATGTAAAGGCTATCGAGGGAGATATTGTTCTCACGAACATTACCTTTACCAATGCTCACTGGGATGTGGTGGTAGAGCTTAACGGAAACGATGTTTATGACGGATCGTGGATAGGAAGTGTTAGTGATTCCACGATAGGAAGAAACAGAACCAAAGAACTTGAGATCCTCGGTGTTTACAACGCGGATAACGAGAATTACGGATGGGTAAGATTGGCAGTAGAGTCTATCGAGTGGGAAGATGAAGAAGGAAACGACTTCATTTGGACCGCTTCCGAGTACGACTTTATTGAAGCTTTGAGGACGGGAAGAGTTTATCTTTCTCAGCAATCTCTCTAAGTAAGGTTCTTGGAAAGAAAACGCAAAAGGCTCCCGCAAGGGAGTCTTTTGTTATATAAGCCCTCTTTGTGGTATAAATTAGGAAAAGAGTAGAACTTGTATTTTTGAAGCAATCCCGTATAATAAAGCAAGTAAACAAAAGACTAAAAATGAGAAAGGCCTTGATTTTTATCACTATCTTTACCCTCCTTTTTTCGGGGGGAGGGGCTGTTCTTGCCGACAGAGACGCTCTTCTTGACGATCTTGATAATTTGGAAGAGGTGCTTCTTAAGCTAAAGAGAAGTCTTGGAGGAGAGACGGAAGAAGAAAAGAAAGAGGGGGAGATAGAGGGGATTCCGGGAGATTTTTCTTTTCAGACAAACCTTTCTCAGGGGACAAATAAAGAGGATGTTAGGTATTTGCAGATTATTCTAAACAAGGATACGGCCACCAAACTGAGAGAATCCGGGGCCGGCTCTCCGGGAAATGAAACGCAACACTTCGGACCTATAACAACTGACGCCGTAAAAAGATTTCAGCAGAAATACGCCGATAAAGTGTTGGAACCCATCGGCCTTACCGCTCCTACCGGTTTTGTAGGAGCTGGAACAAGAGACAAGTTAAATAAAATATTGAGGGGAGAGGTTGTCATTGAACCCACCCCTCCTCCCGAAATGCCGCCCTCTCCCGAACCTGACCCTGAGCCCGAACCCGAACCCGAACCCGAACCAGAGCCTGAACCAGAGCCTGACCCTGAGCCCGAACCGACTCCCGAACCGGAAGATGATGAGCCTTGCAGAGGACAGAGAACTTTTCTCGATACGCGAGACTCTCAAGAGTATCCGCTCGTGGAAATAGGCGGACAGTGCTGGATGGGGGAGAACATGAACTATGAAACAAGAGATAGCTGGTGTTACGAAAACGAGGAAGAGAACTGTGAAAGTTACGGTAGACTGTACAGTTTTGAAGCGGCACAAGAAGTTTGTCCTCCCAATTGGAAGCTCCCCAGTGACAGTGACTTTAAGACGCTGGAAAAATATCTTGGAGTAAGCGAGGGGGATGTTGATGACAGGGGTTGGAGAGGGGAAGGTGCTGGTGACAGCCTTAAATCACAAACAGAGTGGGACGGCACGAACGAAACGGGATTTTCGGCAATTCCTTCGGGAGCAAGAGAGCATACGGAGAACTTCTACGGAATAGATAGAGGAGGAACACTTTGGACCTCCTCGGAAGGAACCGCTTTTGCGTGGGCAAGGCACCTTTACGAAGGTTTTTCCGGAATAAATCGCACCATGATTCCCAAAGGTAGCGGCGTTTCGGTGAGGTGCATAAGAAGTCCGATGCGCTAAAATTTAAATTTATTTAAATAAAATCAATAATATGTTTACAAAGTTTCTTACCGGTTTTTTCATACTTGCTCTTCTTTTTATCGCCACGCCGGGGCAGGCGTATACTATGAGCGATATAGCCGAAGAGGTGGGAGAGTTAAGAGATGATGTGGAAAATCTTATAGAAGAAATAGAAAAGGCAAAGGGTAGTGAAGAGGTTATAGAGCCCGACTTTCCCGGTATTCCCGAAGATTTCCGCTTTGACAGACATCTGCGCTTTAGAGATTACGGAGAGGATGTTAAATATCTTCAGATAATTCTCAATTCTCATCCGGACACTCGCCTTATAGAAGAAGGAGTTGGTTCTCCCAATAACGAAGTAAAGAGGTTCGGTAACCTGACAAAGAATGCCGTGAAGGATTTTCAGAAGATGTTTGCCGAGGAAATTCTCTATCCTTGGGGAATTCAAGAGCCGACGGGAATAGTGGAAATACAGACAAAAAAGAAGCTGAACAAGATACTTGACGGAGAGGTTGTAATGGGAGATCTTTCGCCCGAGAAGAGAGAAGAGTTTCGTCAAGAGGTTTTGAGAATAATACAAAGAATAGGAGAGCTTAGACAAAAGTTAGAAGATTACGAGGAAGGTGCGGAGGATGCGCCCTCAAACTTGAGAGCCTCCATTATCTCCTACAGAGAAGTAGAACTCACCTGGAAAGGAGACAGTAATGCGGAAGGGTTTATAGGTTATAAATCTACGGAGAGCGGAGAGCCCTACGAGGAGGTTGGTTATACTACCGATGAAAGAGGAGTGGTTAGCGACTTGGAGCCCGATGAAACCTATTATTTTGTGGTTACGCAGGTAGTCGACGGAGAAGAGAGCGGATACAGTAGAGAGGTTAGCGTGACCATGGATTGGGATCCCACTCCTTTTAATGTGGAAGCGGAAGCTACCGACGTAGGAGAACTAACTCTCACCTGGGAGACCGATCAAGATACGGAGGGGTATTATATATATCGCTCTACGCAAAGTGGAGGACCCTATGATGAAGTTGGTTCCAGTACGCAGGAGAGTTTTACGGATACCGGCCTGGGATTACAGACAATCTATTACTATGTAGTCACTCAGGTAGTTGACGGAAAAGAAAGTGAGGATAGCAAAGAATATATCGATAGCTGGTTTTATAACTGGCAAGGAGGACCGCAACCTCATCCGGAAAAGGAAGATATAGATTTTGATTAATCAAGATAAGAAGTAAAAAAATATGAGCAAAAAAAATAAAACAATTCACACTCTAAAAGTGCTCATAGTCGTCTTGATGGCTCTCGGGGTGGCGCTTTCCGCCCTAGCTCCCGCTTTTGCGGAAGAGATGACGATTGAGGAAATGAGAGAAGAAGCAAGTGACATAAAAAGAGAGCTAATGGAAATAAAGGAAGGGTTTGAGGATTCCCAAAGAGAAGAATCAAGAACCGTCCGAGTACAAAATGTTCCCGGCGATTTTAGTTTTCAGTACAACTTGAGAGAAGGGGCGAGAGGAGAAGTGGCGCGATACATGCAAGCGGTGCTCAACGCTGACCCCGATACGCGTGTAGCCGGCTCCGGACCGGGCTCTCCCGGAAGAGAGACGGACTTCTTCGGACCGGCCACCAGGAACGCTCTTTTGAAGTTTCAGCGTAAGCATGGAATTCCGGCTACCGCCTTTTTCGGTTCGCAAACGCGAGAAAAAATGAACCAAATACTCCGAGATGGAGTGACCATAAGAGAGACTGTCCGGGAGGATACGGAGCACCTCAAGGAAAGATTTAGGGGATTGGTTGAGAGAACGGAAAGATTAAGAGAGGCGTTAGAGCGTCATGGTGATCCCGAGCCCGACGATACTCCGGTAGAAGAGAAGACGCTTGAGGATTGTGAGAGAGACATAGAGAAGGCCGAAGAGTATGCAGAAGGAAAATTCTGCACCATGATAGTAGCAGAAATGAGTTGTGGGGATAAAATAAGTTATACAGCTCGTAACGGGTGCATTATTGACTTTTTGTCCCGAAGCGGGTGGAAATAATTTAAAAAAGGAGGGGAGATGGCTTGCGAAACAGCTTCGCCAAGCTAGAAGAGGCGATACCGCACTTTGACAACAAACCTCTTAATTTTCAAGAATCATTCCGTAAAATCTTTGGTACGGCCTTGCGGGATGAGGAAGATGTGTATTTTCTTACGGAAGATATATGTGGCCTGATGTGGGATAAGGTAAACAACGGAAAGATTATCCGAAAAAGGCAGATATATCTTCTAAGGGGGGATGAAGCGCCTTCACTTGATGAGGAAAAAAATAAGCACCACTGGCCTCCAAGCAGTAGAGGAGGTAAGGAAGTAGTCAAAATGCCGGAAGACTTTCACAAGAGTTGGCATGTGGTGTTTATGAACTTGTACAAGGAAATAGAGATAGAGATATTCCTTAACAAAATTTTTACTAACAGAGAAATAAGTGGCTTTAAGGACTTGTACAAGGCGATCGAAAAAGCGAAAAAAGAGGCGAAAAAAATACAAAAAAGAGGTTGAGGACCGGTTTCCACCGGTCTTTTTTTTATGATAGAATGGAGCTTAGTGTTTTTGTTATGCGTATAATTATTTCTTCTTTAACTTATCCTCTGCTAAACGGAGTTACCGTCTCTATAAATACCTCCGTGGATGAGCTTTTGAAAAGAGGGCATGAGGCAAGAATAGTGGCACCGGACTACAAGAAAGGAAAGGTTAGACCGGAGCATGTTCTTATACCCTCGTCGCTTCTTATACACAAAGTGGCGGTAAATCTTTTAGGTAAGGAGGAAAGGGTTTTTCGGGCGGGTTCCGAAAAAAGAGTAGCCAAAGCAGCGGAGGAGTTTGGCCCCGATATTTACTGGCTTCACTCGGTTACTTGGGCTCCCAATGCTTTTGAAAATCACATGCTTAAATCCGGAAAACCGAAAGTTCTTTTTTATCATACTTTAGTGGAAGAGTACGGAAGGATTTATGCGGGTAGTCCGGGGGCGTATGTAATGAGAAAAAGAACCAAGGCACTGGGAAATAAAATGGACATCATTATGACCCCCAGTAAGATGATGAAAAGGAAGTTGGAGAAGTACGGGGTAAAGGTGCCTATCAGAGTTATACCTACCGGTATAAGGATGCCCGAAAGAAGTTTTACAAAAAAAGAGGTAAGAGAGAGGTTCGGGATTCCTCCGAAAAAAAAGATACTTCTTTATCTCGGGAGACTTTCCACGGAAAAAAATCTGGAGCTTCTTTTGGAGGCGCTAAAGGAAGTCAGAAAAAAAGAAAAAGAAGCCGTCCTTCTCTTGGTGGGACCCGGTGATATAGAAGATATCAAAAAGCAGGCCGATAAGATGGGGATAGGAGAGAGTGTCTTCTGCCCCGGTCCGCTGGAAAAAAAAGAGGCTAGAAGAGTTTATGGAGGATGCGACATATTTGTTTTCTCATCTCAAACGGAAACCCAAGGGCTTGTTGTCGGAGAGGCAATGCTTGCCGGTCTTCCGGTAGTAGCGCTTAGGTCTCCCGTACAAAAAGAGATTTATCCGGAAGGCAGATCGGTAGTAGTAAAAAAGAAGAAGAACTTTGCCGATAATGTTGTAAGGCTTCTTCTTGATGATGACAAAAGAAAGAGGATTGCCAAAAAAGGAAAAGAGTATGCGGAAGAGAGGTTTTCCGTAGAAAAGATGGCCGAAAGTCATCTAAAGGTCTTTGAGGAGGTTATAAAAAAACAAAATAAAAGAAAATGAAAAAAGATATTCAAAATTTCCCGGAGCAGTTGCGATTTAGGCCGCAAATAGAAAACAAAGAAAAGTGGGGGGAGTTTCATAATTATTTTCTTTTCGGTATGGGGGGCTCTCATCTTCAGGGGGATGTGCTTAAAGCGATTTCTCCTTGCTTTCCGCTATCTTTGCACCGAAACTACGGGCTACCTTGTCTTTGCAACGACAAGAAAGCGGGATTTATTGCAGCCTCTTACTCTGGAAATACAGAAGAGGTGCTCGATGCTTACAGCAAAGCTCTTGCGGAAAAACTGCCGGTGGCTGCCATTTCCAAAGGAGGAAAGCTTTTGAAGAGAGCAAAAGAAGAAAAAATACCTTTTATAGAATTACCTGAAAATAATATTGAGCCCAGAATGGCGATAGGGTATAGCTATAAAGCGTTGCTGGAGTTTTTGGGCCTGGAAAAAGAAAAAAAGGAGGCGGAAAGTGCAGCAAGTAACTTAGAAGACGTAAATCCCTCCTTAGAGGAAGAAGCCAAGGAAATAATTTCTCTTCTAAAAGGAAGAATACCTGTCTTATATGCCTCCGAAAGAAACGCGACTCTCGTCTCCATGTGGAAAATAAATTTTAACGAAACGACCAAGATTCCTTCTTTTTACAATATTCTTCCTGAATTAAATCATAACGAGATGGCGGGATTTGATAGAATAGATACCACCAGTGAACTCAGTGAAAAGATGATATTTATTCTTCTAAAGGATGCTGATGACCACAAAAGGGTAGAAAAAAGAAGAGAAATTTTAATGGAAATATTGGAGGAGAAGGGACTGGAAACGATAGAGATAGAAGTGGAAGGGGATTCACGAACCGAGAAAGTTTTTCGAAGCATTCTTCTTTCCGAATGGATAGCATATTACTTGGGGGATTATTACGGAGTAAACTACGAGAATTCCGTCTTAATAGAGAAGTTCAAGAAGATGATAAAGTAAGAAAGATGAGTTATTTTTACGATTTGCACTGCCACACGATAAGGTCCTCGGATGCCCCTCAAACCTTGCAAGAGATAATAAAAACGGCCAAAAAGCGAGGCCTTGACGGAGTAGCTATTACGGATCACGACGAGGTACATAGAGAGCCCCTTCGTATAGACGGCATTGATCTTATTCCGGCCACGGAGATAACCACCAAAGAAGGAGATCATCTTCTCGGATATTTTGTCGAGGAAAAAGTTAAGGAGGGTCTGGACTTCAAAGAAGCCTTTTCCAGAGTAAAGGCTCAGGGTGGTTTTGCGGTGTGGGCACATCCCTTTAGAAGAAGAGAGTATTTAAGTGATGAGGAAAAAGAAAGATTGCTTTCTTTGGACGGGATGGAGGCGGGAAATGCGATGGATGAAAGAGAGGGACGAGAGTTTGCCGGTAAATTGGCGAAGGAATATGGGCTTTTGCAAACGGCCGGATCCGATGCTCATGTTTGCGGGCAGGTGGGAACGGGCGTTTTGAAGGTGGAAGAAAGACTAAATCGAGAAAACTTTATTGAGGTAGTAAAGAAAGGTGAGGTTATTGTAAGAGAAGAGATAGCAAGTTACCGAACCTCCAATATCAAATGGAAGAAAAGAATTAGGTGGCTGAGAAATGCGCTTAGACTTGACCTTACCAGAAAGACCAAAATTTTTTTTGCCAAGCTGGTTATAAGAAATTATTTGAGACTAAACAACTTAAGACTCAAGAAAATCTCCTTCAATCTTAAAGAGGAAAGAGTTTAACAAAAAAGAAAGCACCGGATAGGCGCTTTCAATGAGCTGTTAGTTATCTCCGAGGAGGTTTTCCATGTTTTTTCTAATACTTGCTTCCTTGATATTGTCTATTACGATGTGGTTTGCCGCCGCTTCTCCTACATTTTCGTGTTTTCTGATTTTTTCTTTATCAACTAGGATGTTTCCATGATTATCTTTGCTGGCGATTTTCAGTTGAAGGAGAACTCTTGCGATAATTTTCTCTTCTTTGGTGGCGGGTCGGATGGTCTTTAGCTTCATCATAAACCCTCCTTTCTTAGGGGAGAATAATATTGTTAAAAGACCCAAACCCTCCTTTCGTTTTAAATTATTACAGTATAGAAGAAATTAATTTTTCTTCAAATGATTTTTTCCACAACCGAAAAGTGATGTTTTATTTTCACCCTCTTTCGTGTAAACTCTAAAAAGATGACAGAAGAAAAGAGGTTTCAAAAAAAGAAAGAGGACTTTATCTGTAAGAGGTGCGGAGAAAAGGTGATAGGAGATGGATATACCGATCATTGTCCTGAGTGCTTGTGGTCCAGGCATGTTGATGTTTATCCCGGAGATAGAAAGGCCGGGTGCGGAGAAATGATGGAGCCCGTAAGCATGGAGATGAAAAAAGGAAAGACAAGTATCTTCTACAGGTGTACGGGATGCGGTAAGCAGGGGAAGGTAAGAAGTGATCCCAGAGACAATCAAGATAAAATTTTAGAAATAAGTAGGAACACTTTTAAGGAAAATGGAAAATAAAGAAAAACTAAAGAAAAAAATAGACGAAAAGCTCGATGTTCCTCCCAAAGCACTGGAAGGGGATAAAAACAAGGAGATAGAGAAATCTTTAGGAGCTTTCCTTGTCAAAGAGGGTTATATAAAAGATATCAAGGAAAGAGAGGAAGACTGGGGCTTTGTTTACTATAGCGCTACCAGAGATATTGCCGTTTCACAAAAAGAGATGCCCCACGGAAAATGGGAGAAGTGCATTTTTAAGATGGGAGTCAACGACAAAACGGGGGAAAACCTTTTTCCGGAGCCGGGCAAAGAGACGGAAAAATACCGTTTCTTACACGAGGCAAGTCACGCTTATCAAGAGTATCTCTGTCACAAGGAAAGCCCCGACAACCCTCTTTTGTGGCACGAGAAGTCTCTGGAAGGAGAAATAGAATCAAGCTATTCTCATCTTTTTAGGTTTTGCTTTGCAAAGAGAATGGAGGCGAAAGAAGAAAGAAAAGAAAAAGAGGACAGTGAGAAGGGGCTTTCCATTTGGGGAAACGTGACCAAATACAAAGGAGATGGTGTAAATAAAGAGTCGGAGGTGGCCGTGCGTGCACAGGAAGATGCTAACGAACTGATAACCATGTTTCTTTGGCATCCCGATTATTTGACAAGCTATTTGGATTATCTAACTTTGAATCACGAAAACAGTCGAGTAAGGGAGAGGGAGGTAACTCGGGAGGATCTGGAAAAGAGAGGACTTGTTCAGCTTTCCCGGCAAGAAGCTTCTTACTTGGAGGAGGTTATAGAAAGCTATGTTGAAGAGATGAAATGTGATATAATGAACGAAGCACTTTAATTAAAAAAGGGAGGTGAGGTTTTTTGAGAGGAGGGTGTTTTCTTCTTTGCCCCAATTGCCAAAAGAAAACCATCTACGTGAAGAGTGCGCGAAATAGGTGCTTTTATTGCAAGACCTTGCTCGACATCTCAAGAAAGATGGAGAAACTCGTTATTGCTCTTAACAATATCGGGATTATGACCGTTTATTCCTGTAGCGGACATGATGACGGATTCGAGACGGGGAGAAGAAGTTATCCTTACGTTATAGTAAGAGGAGAAAGCGCGGAGCGAGGGAAAGATCTTATAGAAAGATACAACAGTGAAAAACCGAAGAATACAAATGAAGGGTGGCAGATAGAGGTTCAGAGAACGACCTTGGGGTATCCGGTATGGATTATGACTCCCTTACGCAAAGAAAGAAGATCCGAAGAGCTTTGCAAGGAGGCGGATAAGCTCGCTGAGTACATTTTTTTCAACTTCTAAGTAGGTTTAAAAGAGAGGGTAAGCTCTCTCTTTTTTTATAGTTTGTAAGTTTACATTGGGGAGTATTTATACTAAAATTAGACCTATGAAGATAGACTATATCGACCCTCAAAAAAAAGAAGGCGTTTTCGTCTGGGAGGCCGATGTGCTGTTTTTTCCCAGGAGAAGTAGTGATGAGTTCTCGGGCAAAAGCGAGCAGGATGTTTGCCAGGAACTTAAACGGAAGTACGGAGAAAGCTCTCTCTGTTTTCCTTCTATGAGAAGAGAGGATGCTTTTCTTGTTTGGGTTGCCAAGATAGGAGAGTGGGACAGCCAAAAGGAGACAAAAGTTTCTTTCAATATTCCTGAAAGAAAGAGTTATCAAGACCCGGAAAGCGGCAACACGATCAGTGTTTTTGACTTTTCAAGGGAAGTTACGGGCAGAAAACAGCTGAAAGAAAATTTTTCTTTTTCATCCTACAAAGCTAAGATTGCACCGGACGGCAGGGAGGTGGAGGAGTATGACACAGGATCTTCTCTTTACAGAAAGTATACGAAAAGCGAATCGCGTATTGGGAAAACGGAGAGCATTGTAGAGCTCGCAAGAGAAGTCTCGGCAAAAGAAGATGATTCGTTAGGTAAAGCCAAGAGATTATATGAATGGGTTACTGAGAATGTTGCTCGCAGAAAAGGAGTCGGGAAAAGAAAGATAACAAGAGTCTTTGAAGAAAGAGAGGGAACACCCGAAGAAGTAAGCCTCCTTTTAGTGGTTCTTCTGAGGGCAATAGGGATTCCGGCCAGACTTGTTAGCGGAGCGCAAGGAGAGAGACGCCAGGAACTGCACTCTTGGGCGGAGTTTTATGTAGAAAACGACGGATGGGTGCCGGTAGATTGCGCAAAAGGCCTGTTTGGAGAGATTGATAGCCAAAGAGTTATCTTCTCTAAAGGAGAGAACATTCTTCTGGAAAGAGCTCCTGAGAATAGCGTGGTTTTTGACATAAGGTACAAGAGGGCGCTTTCTCTTTGCCCCGAGGCCGTTTATATCGATAGCAAGGAAGAGGGGTTTTTTGTGGTAAGAAAAAGCAAGTATCTGGTTCTTAAAGACAGTACAGACAAATGATATTTTTAAAACTATTTCAAAACATATTGATGCCGAGCACCTTTATACTTCTTTTTTTTATAACGGGATTTATTTTCCTCAAAAAGAGAAAGAAAAAAATGGGACAAATATTGGTTGTTTCGGGTGTTATTTTTTATTTTCTTTTTTCTATTGGTCCGGTTAGTGATTTCTTGCTTATGTCTCTTGAGGAAAAGTATTCGTCGGTGGGCGTGGAGGAAGTTGAAAGAGCCGATACGGCAGTGCTTCTTTTGGGGGGAAGGGAGAGCGATGTATTGCGAGGATCCGAAGCTGTTAGAATTTGGCATCTTGCGGGAGGCAATATGAGGATAATTGTTTCGGGCACCGATCCTCTTACCACCGATATTCGCGAGGCACATGCAGTGAGAAATTTTTTCATACACCGGGGGGTAAGTGAGAGCGATATCGTCATCGAGGGTGAGTCGCGCAACACAAGAGAGAATGTAGAGAATGTGAAAAAGATTGTGGGGAAAGACAACCCCTTCCTTCTGGTGACCTCCGCTTATCATATGGATAGGGCGGTAAGAGAGTTCAGAAGATTAGGGGCAAATCCTATACCCGCCCCTACCGACTTTAAAAGGAAAAGAGTTTTAAGATATGGTTTTTTTGATTTTATTCCTCGCGGAGATAATCTGAGGAACTCCGATCTTGCTTTTCACGAATACATCGGTACGATTTATTACAGACTAATGTTTCTTGCCGGGAGGTAAACAGTTACTTGCACAGACAGTGAACTTAGATTATTATCAAGCCCTATGGAAAAGAAAGTAAAAATATTTATCGCAATTGTCGGGATGGTTATGATCCCTCTTCTTTCGGAAGGGGTTTCTGTGGGGAGCACGGAAAGATTTTTTATTGAGGAGGAGTTTGACGCTTATGACAGAGGAGAGGCGAACGCCGAGCTCGTAAAGGTTACCGATTATATACATTTTTATGTCGATAGGGATTGGTGGGGAGATGCTTCCGAAAGAGAGAAGGAAGATTACAAGAAGAGCTTTCGTAATTTAAGTGGCGAGTTTGAAGAAAATATCCGTCCGGAAATGGCCTCCCGCTTTGGCAATGAGCCAAAACATACAGTAAGTCCCGATGAGCATATAACTCTCCTCTTTCATCCCATGGAAGAAAATGCGGGAGGGTATTTCAGGTCGGGTGATCAGTATTCCAGATACCAATATTCCAAGTCCAACGAGAGAAACATAATTTATTTAAGTAGTAATATAATAAGAGACTCCGCCCTTCCCGGTTATTTCAGTCACGAATATACGCACCTAGTAACTTTTAATGAAAAGAATAGGGAGCACGGAGTAAATGAGGAGATATGGCTCAACGAACTTCGAGCAGAAGTCATTCCCACTCTTTTGGGATATGATGATGTTTACGAAGAAAGCAATTTAAGGCTCAGAAAACAAAACTTTCTTCGTGATCCGGATATGTCGCTTACCGAGTGGACCGAGCAAGCTGCCGATTACGGGGTGATAAATCTTTTCGGACAATATTTGGTGGACCATTACGGAGAAGAAGTGATTGCCGACTCCTTACAGTCGGAGTTTGTCGGTATTCCGAGTATTGACCATGCTTTATCGGGCAAAGAGAAGAGATTTTCTCAAATTTTTACAGACTGGACAATAGCGACTTATCTTAACGATTGTTCGCTTGGAGAGTACTACTGCTACAAAAACGATAATTTGGAGGACATGCAAGTCTCTCCTACCACCTATTTTCTCCCGACAAAAAACGAGGAATTTTTCGTTACCGAGTATCGAACGAAAAACTGGGCCGGAAACTGGCATCGCATTGTGGGTGGCTCCGGCACTCTTTACCTTGAATTTGAGGGCGATAGCGAGTTTGTGGTGCCTTACGTACTGTGCGAAAAGCAAGGTGAATGCAAGGTATACCGGATGGAAATAGAGGATAAAAAGGGGGAGCTTATTATTGAAGAGTTTAACACGACATACGAATCGATAACCATTATTCCTTCTCTGCAACAGAAGTTCGAAGGATTTAACGGACCGGAAAGAACTCATTCTTTCCGCTGGAGAGCAAAAATAGTTGACGACAAAGAGGTCTTGGGAGAAGAGAAAGTAAACTTTGATGAAATAAGGGAGAGATTGGCAATAATAAGAGAGGGTGTTTTGGAGCTCTACGAATTGGCGGGGCTCAGCCTTCCCAAAGAAGAAGTGTCTCCCCTGAAAAAGGATCTTTATTTTGGAATGACAGGTTCTGAAGAGGTGCGAAACTTGCAAAGATTTCTTAAAAAGCAAGAAAAGGAGATATATCCGGAAGGGTATGTTACGGGGAATTTCTATAATCTCACCAAAGAGGCGGTTATAAGGTTTCAGGAAAAGCATGCCAAATATATTCTAGAGCCCCTCGGACTTACCTCGGGAACCGGATATGTAGGAAACGCCACAAGGCGCTATATCAACGACCTAATAACGAAATAGAAGAGTAGAAATGCGTAATGTTGTAAAGTTTGCTGTTGCTCTACTTGTGGGCGCGTCTCTTTTTTACTTTGTAGTTAAAGAGACGGGAGTTGAGGTTATATGGCAAGGAATAGGTCTTTTCTTAGGACCCGAAGGGGTGGCTATTATTACCAGTACCTTGCTTATTGTCTTTGTGGGTGCATTTCGGTGGAAGGAGGTAATCGCCTCTCAGGGAGAAAAGATCTCTCTTTTTATTGCGACAAGATATCTTATCAAAGGATTTACGGTGGACTTTTTGACACCGTTTTCTCTTTTTGGGGGAGAGGCGGTACGGATCTTTCTTATGGAAGGATCTTTGGGTCTTAAAAAAAGTGCGATCTCAACGGTGGTTGATAAAATAATGGACGTCACTACGCACTTTCTCTTTTTGGTACTGGGGATAATTCTTTTTTTTGTTTACGGAAGCAGCTTGAGCGGAGTGTTTCTTTACTATATTTTCGGGGTGATTATTTTTCTTTTTCTGATCCTTTTCCTCTTTTATCAGCGAGCATTAAGAAAAAAAAGTTTCTTGAAGTGGATTTTCGGAATGCTGAGAATCTCTAAGAGATATTTTTCCGAGAACGATAGCGGGAGGGCGATAATGGAAGTGGAAGAGGGGATAATGAGTTTTTTTTCCGCTCAAAAAAAGGATCTCCTCAAAGGAATGGCTCTGAGTTTTTTGAGGCATTTTCTCTATGTTTTCAGAGTTTTTCTTATTATCTATTTCTTAACCGGTGAGATCGAGCCGGGCTTTGCTTTGGTAGTTTACGGACTCACGATTCTTTCAATGCTTCTTCCTTTGCCTGCCGCTCTCGGGGGGATGGAGGTTATGGTGGCTCTCGGCTTTGGAGCGCTGGGCTTTGGGTTTGCCACGGGGGCGGCGTATGCGGTAACGGTAAGAAGTGCGGATCTCGTTATTTGTGCAATAGGAATGATACTCTTTGCCCGATTGTCTTTTACCTCCTTTTTCAAGCAGCTTAATCTTTTTTACGGGAAACTTTTCGGGAGAGAGGGGTAGTATTGACAAGGGTTATTTATTTTGCTAATATTGGGTCAGTGAGTAGGTGGGAAATGTTAGCTCCGATCGGCAAAAAACCTCACTCGAGCGAGGTTTTTTGCTTTCACAAAAAAAGGTATTTTCAAAGGTTTCTTGGCTCCAAAGCCAAGTTTTTTATTTAAAGGCATTAAAGCGCTTGACACCTTTTTTTCCTTTGATAGAATGATAGCGGGTCGGAAGGCACGTACTCACCAGATCGGAGTTAACGCTTCCGGCCCTTTGTATTGCAAAGAAAATAATAAAAAAAGCGTAGTGGAAGTTCAAAAAAAGATCTCCTTAAGGGACTATAATACCATGAAAATCGACTGTCTTGCCGAATACTTTGTGGAGGCGCGAGACAGAAGGGATGTTTTTTCCGCGGCGGAATACGCAAGAGAAAATAACCTTTCTTTACTTATTCTAGGTAAGGGGAGTAACGTTATTTTGCCCGAACACTTTCCGGGACTGGTACTTTTTCTCTCTATGGATAAAGTGGAGCTGGAAGAGAGGAGAGGTAGTCTCTATTTTACTGCCGGTGCGGGAACCTATCTTCCGGATGCGTCACGTGTGGTCACCGAGAAAAAGGGAAGGGGTCTTGAATGGGCAGGGGGTGTTCCGGGAAGTATTGGCGGAGCCGTAAGAGGTAATGCCGGAGCTTTTGAAGACATTATTTCCGACTATGTGGAAAAGGTGACTGCTGCCGAGCTTTCTACAGGAAAAGAGAAGCAGTTTAAAAGAGAGGAGTGTCGGTTCGGTTATCGGGAAAGTATATTTAAAAAGAATAGGGATTATGTCGTGCTGGAGGTGGAAATGAAATTTCCAATAGAAGAGGGCACCGAAAAAAGATACAGAGAGTATTTGGATTATCGGGAAAGCAGACACCCCCAAGATCCCTCCGCGGGAAGTATCTTTAAAAACCCGGTTGTTAAAGAGACTTTCTTTGAAAAATTCAGAGAAACGGAAAAGTTCAAAAAGATGGGTTTTGTCCCGGTAAGTTTTCTTATAGAGCAGTGCGGTCTTAAGGGGAAATCCGTAGGGGGTATGCAGATATCCGAGAAACATGCCAATTTTATAATAAACAGAGAGGGGGGTACTAAGGAGGATATACAAAGACTTATTGAGCTAACCAAAGAGGCGGTTAAAGAAAGGTTTGGCATCGATATAGAAGAAGAGGTGGAGATTGTGGAGGTTTAAATAGGAAAGCAAATCTGGTATAATAGCCGTATTAGTAACTAAAATAAAAAAATGGAGGTTATCATCAAATCAAAAAATATTGAGCTTACCAGTCACCTTAGGGATTATGCTGAGAGGAAATTAAAAAGAGCGTGTCGCTTTATTCCGGCCTTGCTTGAAAAAGAAATTGAAGACAAGGAAGAAGTGGGCAAGGAGGTTGACAGAGTTGTTTTGGAAGTGGAGATATCTAAAGTGACCGGAGACGGCAAGGGAAGGATTTATCGTACTAGAGCGAAAATGGTTCTGCCTCAGACGACACTCAAGGTAGAAGATGTGGCAGAGACGGTAAAGGAGTCTATAGAGGAAGTAAAGTACGAACTGGAAAGACAGATAAAGGATTATAAGGGGAAAATAGAAACCCAGCGAAGAAAAGGAGGTCAGAAGGCAAAAAGAATGAGACGCTAGAACGATATGTCACTATTTCAAAAAATATTTGGAGACCCCAATCAAAAGTATCTCAAGTCAATAGAACCTCTCCTTTCGCAAATAAATGAAAGAGAGCGCTCACTTGACACTCTTTCCGATAAGAAACTGGAGGAAACTTCGGAGAAACTAAGGGAGAGAGCTAAAGAAGAACCTCTGGACGACCTTCTTCCGGAAGCTTTTTCTTTGGTAAGAGAGAGCGCTAAGAGAACTTTGGGAGAAAGGCATTACGATGTTCAGCTTATGGGAGGTATTGCTCTTCACCAGGGAAGAACTGCGGAAATGAAGACGGGAGAGGGAAAGACTCTTTCAGCCACTCTTCCCGCCTATCTTAACGCTCTTTCCGGTAAAGGGGTTCATGTTATTACTGTTAACGATTACTTGGCAAGAAGAGATGCGGTATGGATGGGACAGATATATCATTTTCTGGGGTTGTCGGTGGGGTGTATAAACGACCGCCAGTCTTTTATTTACGACCCTCATTACAAATCCGGAGAAGACGAGAAAGATAAAAGTAGGGACGAGCTGGGATCTTTTCATGTAGAAGAAGACTTTTTGCGTCCGTGTAGCAGGAAAGAAGCTTATGGTGCGGATATTACTTACGGAACAAACAATCAGTTCGGTTTTGACTATATGCGTGACAATATGGCACTTAGTCTCAGTGATCGAGCACAGAGAGGATTTAATTATGCGATCATCGATGAAGTTGACTCTATTTTGATTGATGAGGCAAGAACTCCGCTCATTATCTCCGTTCCTGAAGAAGGAGAGGCCTTTGATAAGAAGAGGGAGATGTATAAGGAGTTTTCGAGAATCGTTCCCAAGTTAACCCCTTCTGAAGACTATCAGGTACACGAAAAGGAAAAAGCCGTTACGCTTACCGATCAAGGAATAGAGAAAGTAGAGCAGATACTCGGAGTAGAGAATATCTATGACGAAAAGGACATGAACGCGGTCCATTATTTAGAGCAAGCCTTAAGAGCTCAGGCGAAAGCTCCTCAAACAGGGAGACCTCTTTACGAAAAAGACACCAATTATGTAATAAGAGATGGAGAAATCATTATTGTTGATGATTTTACCGGAAGACTTATGCCCGGAAGAAGGTGGTCGGGGGGTCTTCATCAGGCGATAGAGGCCAAAGAAGGGGTAGAGATTCGTCCCGAATCAAGCACTATGGCAAGTGTCACTTTCCAAAATCTTTTCAGGATGTACAGCAAGATATCGGGAATGACGGGAACGGCACAAACTTCCTCTGAAGAACTTTTTAAAGTCTATGGAATGGAGGTGGCGGTGATACCTACCAATAAGCCTCTTATAAGAAAATCTCTTCCCGACAAGGTGTATAAATCGGAAGAAGCGAAATTTAATGCTGTAGTGAAAGAAACAAAAGCGCGATATGAAAAAGGGCAACCAGTACTCCTGGGAACCGTTTCTATTGAAAAAAACGAGCTTCTCTCCAAGATGCTAAAAAGAGAGGGTGTTCCGCACGAGGTGCTTAATGCGAAAAACCATGAAAAAGAAGCGGAAATCATTGCGCAAGCCGGAAAGTTGGGAGCGGTCACGGTAGCAACCAACATGGCCGGAAGAGGGGTGGATATTGTTTTGGGAGGTAATCCTCCTGACAAAGAGGAGGCCGAGAAAGTGCGTAATCTCGGGGGGCTTTTTGTTTTGGGTACCGAGAGACACGAGGCAAGAAGAATAGATGACCAGCTGAGAGGGCGGTGCGGAAGACAGGGTGATCCCGGAGAAAGTCAGTTCTTTGTTTCTTTGGAGGATGATTTGATGCGTATCTTTGGAGCAGAACGGATACAGGGGCTTATGGGGCGCTTCAATCTTCCTGACGACCAACCGATTGATACTCGATATGTTTCGGGGGTAATAGAGTCCGCTCAGAAAAAAGTGGAAGGACATCATTTTGACGCCAGAAAACATGTTCTTCAATACGATGAAGTTCTCTTTAAGCACCGAAGGAGATTTTACGAACTAAGAGATGATATTCTCCGGAGAGCGGAGATCGAAGACCGGAAAGACGAGAAAAGTCTTCGCTCTTATGTTCTGGAAATCCTTGAGAAGCACGGCAAAGACAAAGAGAAGTTTTTGGAAAAGGAAAAAGAGATGGAAGAAGATCAGATGCGTAACTTGGAAAAGGTGGTTATTTTAAGGACGATGGATTTTCTCTGGAAAGAACACTTATCCGTAATGGAAGAAATAAGAGAGGCGGTGCGCCTCAGAGGTTATGGGCAGAAAGACCCACTCACCGAGTACAAAAGAGAAGGTCATATGGCTTTCAAAGATTTAATGGTAAATATTGAAAATGAGATAGGTGAGAGAATTTTACGTGTTAAGGCTGTCAAAAAACAGCCTCCGCGACCGCAATTTGTTATGAGAAGAGATACTCTTCCGGAAAAAAGTAAAATAAATTTTAAAGGAAAAAGACCCGGAAGAAATGACCCGTGCGTATGTGGAAGTGGTAAGAAGTTTAAGAAATGTTGCGGTAAGTAATCTAGTTGACAAATTGTTATAAAAGTGTCATATTACCGTGTATGAAAGTCAAAAGAGTAACACTTGTTTTAGTCGTTTTACTGGTAGCTCTTTCGTATTTTATCGTATTCCCCGCCGGACTTAATGAGAAGATAGAGGAGATAAACGAAAGAGTTCCTTTTTCCATTCCCACGCTCTATGAGCGTGATTTTATGTTTGGCCTCGACTTGCAAGGGGGAGCGTATCTTATGTATGAGGCGGACCTTTCGGAGGTTCCTTCGGGAGAAAGAACAAGAAGAATGGAGGGCTTGCGTGACCTAATAGAACGAAGAGTCGATCTTTACGGAGTAGGAGAGTCTACGGTACAAGTAAGAGGTGAGAGGCTTACGGTAGAGATACCCGGTGCGCACGACCTGGACGAGGCCATTGGTATCATAGGCGAGACTCCCTTTTTGGATTTTCGAGAAGTTTCTCAGGAGAGAATAGAAATGCAGGAAGCTAAGTGGGAGAAGATAGAAGAATATCTGGGTAAATCGGCAGAAGAGATGACTCTTGAAGATCTCATGGAGCTAGAAGGGAGCGGTATAGAAAACTGGGAAATCGTTTTGGAAAGCCCCTACGAAAAAACGGATCTTACCGGGAGACATTTGGAGAATGCGCGGGTTATGATGCATCCTACCACCCAAGAACCTATTATAACTCTCGAGTTTACTCGGGAAGGGGCAGAGCTTTTCGAAGAGATTACCGAAAGAAACGTGGGTAAACCTTTAGCTACCTTTCTTGACGGAGAGATTCTCCAAGAGGCAACGGTTCAAGAGAAAATATCAGGTGGAGAAGCTCAGATAACGGGTAATTTTAGTGCGGAGGAGGCTTATACCATTGCCAGAGACCTGCGTATCGGAGCCCTTCCGGTACCAATAGAACTTATTTCTCAGCAGAGCATAGGCCCCGCCTTGGGAGAAGAGTCTCTCGAGGTTTCACTCACGGCGGGAATTATCGGTTTTCTTCTTGTTTCTCTTTTTATGGTTATGGTTTATAGATTTCCGGGACTGCTGTCTGTTCTCTCTCTGGGGGTTTATATTATCTTTGTTCTTCTTCTCTTTCAGATAGTTCCTGTCACTCTAACTCTTTCAGGAATAGCGGGACTGGTTCTCTCGGTGGGAATGGCTATTGACGCCAATATTCTTATTCTTTCCAGAATGAGAGAAGGGATAAGAGAAGGAAAGAGTGTCTCAGAAGCTATAAAGGACGGATATGATAATGCTTGGTCCTCCATAAGAGACGGTAACTTTACCACCCTAATGGTGGCGGTTATCCTCTTTTTCATCACTACCAGCTTTGTCAGAGGGTTTGCTGTTACGCTTATCTTGGGAATTTTGGTAAGTCTTTTTGTTGCTATGGTTATAAACCGCGCTTTTCTGCATTATTTTGAAGAAGGAAAGCTGTCGAAGTTTAAAAAATTGTGGGCGTAATAGAGAAAAAATATGAAGATAAATTTTACCAAATATAGAAAAATATATTACGTTTTTTCGGGAATTCTATTTTTAACCAGCCTTTTTTCCATAATTTTTTTCGGGTTGCAGCCCGGGATTGAGTTTGCCGGTGGGAGTGTTTTGGAAGTAGAGTATTCCGAAGAGAGACCTTCCGCAAGTGAAGTTAAAAAAAACCTTGAGGAGGTGGGACTGAGAGACGTGAGTGTTCAGCCGCTGGGGGAGGACGGGTTTTTGATAAGAACCGAGAGTGCCGACGAGGAAACTCATGAAAAGATAGCGGGAGTATTGAAAGGGGCCGAAGTACAAGAGTTCGAGTCTATCGGGCCGGCCATAGGGGATGAGCTTAGGAATATGTCGATTATTGCCATATTGGTGGCTTCTCTTCTGGTTGTCCTTTATATCGTTATCAGTTTTCGAGAAGAAGACGGTTCGGTAAGCTCTACCAAATACGGAATCATTGCTACCGGAGTAGCTTTTTTGCACGATGTCTTTATTGTTTTGGGAGTCTTTGCGTTGCTCGGACATCTTTACGGAGTTCAGGTAACTATACCGATTGCCGTAGCCCTGCTTACTACGCTTGGATATTCTATCAATGACACAGTGGTTATCTTTGATCGTATCCGGGAGAACTTGAGAAAGAACAAGGACAGAGACGATCTAAGTACTGTTGTAAACAAAAGTCTTAACAGTACCATCGGAAGATCGGTAGGGACTTCTTTTACCACACTTCTTGTTCTTTTTTCTCTGCTTATTTTTGGTGGAGCCACACTTTATTATTTTGTCTTAGCACTTATCCTGGGCGTTTTTCTGGGAACCTATTCATCAATTTTTCTTGCGGGATCCTTGGTTCTGGACTGGAATCAATTGACGGAGAACAATAAATAGGGTATAAAATAGAGATAATATAAATTAAGTAAAGAGATTTGTTTTAAGAACAACTCTTAAACCAAATATGCCTGAATACCATAAAGTATGCGAGGATTTATTAGAGTTCCTTCCCACAAGAACCAAAGACATTGTTTCTCGCCGTTTTGGTATTGGCGGAAAAGAAAAAGAAACACTTGATGCGATCGGAAAGGAGTACGGCATTACCAGAGAAAGAGTGAGACAGATAGAAAAAGAAGGAATAAGAAAGATAAAAAAGAAGGCGGAAGGATACCTTAGTGTGTTTTACGATCTTCGAGAGAAAATCGATTTTTTCGGAGGAATAAAGAGGGAGGACTCTTTTCTTGCTGCTTTAACAAACGATTCCAGACACAAGAATTGCGCTTTCTTTCTTCTTAATATTGATGAAACGCTTACAAGAGTACCTGAGAATAAGGAATTTTATGCCTTTTGGAAGAAGGAGGGAAAGTGTCTAGAACAAGCAAAAAAGGAGATAGAGAGAGCCTACGAAAAGTTGGAAAAAGAGAACAAAACCCTCTCTTTCTCTGAAATCAAAGGAGAAAGAGATGTTGCTGACGAGAAACTTTTCTCTTATTTGGAAATATCAAAAAAAGTGGTAAGAAACGAGGAGGGTGAGTTCGGTATATATGATTGGCCGGAGATAAGGCCTAAGGGAATAAAAGACAAGGCTTATATTACGCTTGCAAGAGAAGGTAAACCTATGCACTTCCGAGAGATAGCGAATTCTTTGGGGGAGGGGGCTAATCCCCAAACAACCCACAATGAGCTCATAAAAGATCCGCGATTTGTTCTTGTTGGTCGGGGGGTCTATGCTCTGGCAAAATGGGGATATTCTCCCGGCGAAGTAAAAGAAGTTATAAAGGATATTTTAAAGAAAGAAGGCGCTCTTCCCAAGGAGGAGATAATTAGCCAGGTAACCAAGCAAAGGATTGTAAAAAAGAATACCGTGGTACAGAACCTGAGCAATAAAAAGTATTTTATAAGAACGCCTGATGGAAAATACACACTGGCTTAGCCAATTACTTGCCAAGCAGGCAGAGATGGTGGAGGGCTTGGTGCCCAGCTTGCAATTTTTGTGGGAGCTTTTCTGGACTTGGGGGTGGATATTTCTACCCTTCTTTTTATGGCCGATTCTTTCTTTCCATTGGCTTTTCTGGAGAGGGGCTCTGTGGGATGAGAGAAAGAACCCGAGCATGTTACTTGAACTTCGGTTTCCCGAAGAAATACAAAAGCCCATGAGAGCGATGGAGCTTGTGCTTTCCGGTTTTTGGCAGATATATGGGCCTCCTAACTGGTTTGAGAAGTGGTGGGAAGGCCAAGGAGATCTTTCTTTTTCTTTTGAGATTGCGGCTATCGAAGGAGTTCCTCATTTTCTTCTTCGCATACCTAAAAAACAAAGAGATCTTTTCGAAACTCACATCTATGCTCACTATCCGGATGTGGAGATATACGAAGTGGAAGACTATACGGCAAAAGTTCCTGCGAACATTCCCAATCAAAGATGGAACATGTGGGGCACGGATTATACCATGCCCAAGTCTGATGTTTACCCTATAAAAACCTACCGGGATTTTGAAAATGAGAGCGAGACAAGAGAAGAAAGAAAAATAGATCCTCTTGCTCCGCTTATTGAAGGGCTCAGTAAACTGGGGAAAGGTGAGCAGATTTGGATACAGATAAAAGCAAAGCCGATAACCGATGAAAACGATGGGTCTAATTTTCAAAAGAGATCCAAAAAAGAATACGAAAAGATTGCCGGAAGGAAAGAGTCTCCTCCTCCACCACCGCTATGGAAGGAGGTCATAAGAATACTTAAGGGAGAGCCAGAAAAAAAAGAGGAAAAAAAGGATGTCTTTCCCGAGATGATGCTTACTCCCATGGAGAGAGATGTGGTAGCCAGTATAGAGCGAAAGAGAACCAAACACCTCTTTGAGTGCTTTATCCGTTATTTATATGTCTACAAGCAGGATAGCTTTTCCGGGAGCAGGATAAAACTTCCCATGAGTTTCTTTAATCAGTTTAATACTACCGGACTCGGATTCATGATCCCGTGGGAACTTACCAAAGTGAAACAGAACTGGTATGACTTTTTCTGGTTTCTGGAAAAGAGACTGTATATCAAAAAGAGGGCAAAATTTCGTAACTACAAAAGGCGAGTTCCTTCTTACTTTCCCATGGATAAACCCGAGGCCACTTTCGTTTTAAGCAATGAAGAGCTGGCAAGCCTTTTCCATCCACCATCCAGAGCATCCGTTCCGCCATCGGTAATACAAAGAGTAGGGTCAAGAAAGAAAGAAGCTCCTTTTGGGCTTCCTACCGAAGAAGAATAAAAGACCACCTATGCACGAAAACGATATTACACTTTTCGGACGTACCAACTTTCGCAATCAGCGAAAGAAGTTCGGTATAAAAAGAGATGACAGAAGGAGGCACTTCTACGCCATAGGAAAGACGGGGATGGGAAAGTCGGCGATGCTGGAAAATATGGCCATTCAAGATATTCGAAGAGGGGATGGTATCGGATTTATTGATCCTCATGGAGAGGCGGCTCAGAACGTACTCAGTCATGTTCCCGAGAACCGTATTAATGATGTTGTTCATTTCAATCCCGCGGATATGGAGAGAGTTATCGGATTTAACGTAATGGAAAAAGTTGACAGAGAGTATCGTTATTTAGTGGCTTCGGGGCTTATGGGTGTTTTCAAGAAGATATGGCCCGACGTATGGTCGGCCAGGATGGAGTACATTCTAAATAATACGGTACTTGCTTTGCTCGATTATCCCAACTCAACACTTTTGGGGATAAACCGTATGATGGCCGACAAGGAGTTTAGAAACAAGGTGGTGGAGAAAATTGAGGATCCGGTCGTTAAAGCTTTTTGGACAAAAGAGTTTGCTCAGTGGAGTCAGCAATATACGGTAGACGCGGTTGCCGCTATTCAAAACAAGGTCGGTCAGTTCATTTCCGCCCCGCTTATCCGTAATATCGTGGGGCAGGTGAAATCCACGATCGATATGCGAGATATAATGAACAACCGCAAAATTTTCATTGTTAACTTGTCCAAAGGAAGAATAGGAGAGGACAATTCCAAGCTTTTGGGTGCACTCGTGATCACCAAGCTCCAACTTGCTGCCATGGAAAGAGTGAATATTCCCGAAGAGGAGAGGAAAGATTTCTTTCTTTATATCGATGAGTTTCAGAATTTTGCAACGAGATCATTTATCAATATCCTCTCGGAGGCCAGAAAGTACAGGTTGTCTCTTGTGCTTAGTCATCAGTACTTAGGTCAGCTTGATGAGCAGGACAGATCGGGACATTATATGCGTGACGCTATTTTGGGGAATGTGGGAACCATCGTTACTTTCAGACTGGGAGCTGAGGACGCCGAGGTACTGGAAAAAGAGTTTGCTCCCCACGTTTTCGTGGAAGACTTTATTAATCTTCCCAAGTACAATATATATACCAAGCTGATGATAGACGGGGTATCCGGCAGACCCTTTTCGGCAGAAACAATCCCCCCCATGGAGAAACCGGAAAAGAAGGTGGTAGAGAAGATATTGCGCACTTCCGGAGAGAGATACGGAAAAGAGAGGAAAAAGGTGGAGGAGAAGTTGTTGCGTTGGCTGGGAGAGTTTAACGAAAAAGTGAGTCCTGCCGGAAAAGAGTCGCTTCTCCCGACCGAGAAAGAAGAAACAGAGCTTTATGACGCTACGTGTTCCAGTTGCGGAAAGAAAACGAAAGTTCCTTTCGCTCCTGACGGAACAAGACCTACCTACTGCAAGACTTGCCGAAAAAAAGATAAAAAGAAAAAAGAAGAAGTGGATAAAGCTTCTTCCAGCAAAGAAGAGAGCAAGGAGGGCAAAGAGCCTTCCCTGAAGGAGGCCTTGGAGGAGGCGAAAGGAGAGGAAAAGAAAGAAGAGGGAAATCTTAGTAACTTGAAAAAAGCCTTGCAGGATGCTTTTAAGAAAAAGAAATAATCATGAGAGGATTGAAAGAGCTTAACGTCAAAAAGAAAAGGGTGATCGTCCGTGTTGACTTTAATGTTTCCGTGGGGGAAAATAATGAAGTTATTGATGATTTACGTATAAGGGAAAGCATCCCGACTATAAACCATCTTACAGAAAAAGGGGCAAAGGTAATTCTGATAAGCCATTTTAAAGAGCCGAAGGAAAAAAGTAGTTTGTCATCGGGTAAGAAAGGAAAAATAGAGAAAAATAGCAGCTTAAGAGTGGTAGCTGCCAAACTTTCCGAGGTTTTAGGAAAAGAGGTGAAGTTCTGTGAGGATTCTGTGGGAGAGGGAGCAGAAGAGGTGGTAAAAAAACTAGAAGAGGGCGAGGTCCTTCTTTTGGAAAACTTAAGAGTATACAGGGAGGAAAAAGAAAAGTCGGAAGACTTTGCTCGCAAGCTTGCTTCTCTTGGAGATATCTATATAAATGACGCCTTTTCCGTTTCTCACAGAGACCACTCCTCAATATCTCTTCTTCCCAAACTTCTTCCTGCCGGCTACGGGATGTTGTTTGAAAAAGAGATGAGGGTTTTAGATAAAATAAAAAGAGATCCGCAAAGACCGGTAGTTGCCATTATAGGAGGAGCAAAGGTTAAGTCGAAGATATCTACCGTAAGTTATTTTGTGGAAAATGCCGATCATGTTCTTCTGGGAGGAAAGATTGCCAACACCCTTCTTATTGTTCGCCAACTGGCACATAACAAACCTCTTCCGGAAAAAGAGATAGTGGACGCTGTTAAGGATATGGATTATACCACTCCCAGATTGCATCTGCCGGTGGATGTTGTTGCCTCTACCGGGGTATCCGACAAAAAGGTGCGTGAAACGGCGGTTGGGAATGTGCGTGAAGGAGAGGATATTTTCGATCTGGGAAGTGAAACAACAAGACTTTACGGAGAGGTTATAAGAGAGGCGGGTACGGTAATATGGGCCGGTCCGCTGGGTCTTTCGGAAGAGAAGCTTTTTGAAAAAGGTACCAGAGAGGTGGGAGAACATATTTCTAAAAATAAGGAAGCTCTAAAAGTAGCGGGAGGTGGGGACACCAATAAGGCTCTAAAACAATTTGGTCTTCGCGAAGAAATGGACCATATATCATGTGGAGGAGGAGCGATGCTTACTTATATTATGGGAGGTTTTATGCCCGGAATTGAAGCGCTAAAAAAATGAAAAATTTAACAGAAACTGCAAACAGAATAAAAAAGGCGGCCGAAAGTGATGAAGGAATCATTCTCTTTGGAGATGCCGATTTGGACGGAGTAACCTCTACTATCATGCTAAAGAAAGCGGTAGCTTTTCTCGAGGGAAGAACGACAATCTACTTTTCCGACAGAGAAAAATGGGGTTACGGACTCAGCAAGAAGGCCATGGAAGAAATAAAAAAAGAAAAGGGAAGGCTTCTTATTACTCTTGATTGCGGAATAAGTAATTTCGAGGGAGTGGAACTTGCCAAAAAGTACGGCTTTGAGGTTATTATAATTGACCACCATACGGAACTTGGAAAACTTCCGCAGGCCGACCTTGTCTTGGATCCGAATCAAAAAAAAGACAACTATCCTTTCAAGAAAATGGCCAATGCGGGAGTTGTTTACAAGCTGGTTCAGGAAATACTCGGTGAAAGATTTGAAAAAGAAAAAGAAGTATTTTTGGAGCTTGCCGTTCTTGGAACGCTGGCGGATATGGTTCCTAAAAAAGAAGATAACAAAAAGATACTTGACGAAGGAATGCCACTACTCAAAGAACCGAGCATTCCTTCTTTGAGGAAACTAAGGGAAAAAAAAGGAGAGCTTTCGGAGGAAGCAATATCGCTTCTTAATATAACTTCTCCGGTGGGAAAGGTTAATAGGGCTTTTCTTTTCTTGGAAGCAAAAGAGGAAGCGGAGGCGGAAAAAATACTTGACTCACTGGAGGAAGAAAGAAGAAAGCGAAGAGAAAAGCTCCTCAGAGAAGAAGAGGCGATAGAGGCGTGTATCGACAAGGAAGAGCTTATCGTGTTTAAGGAAGGAAAGTTCCCACCCCACTTAGCCGGTGCTCTTGCCTCGAGAGTTATACGCAAAGCAAAGAAGCCTGTTTTTCTGTACAGTATAGAGGGCGATCTTGCCAAAGGATCGGTAAGGAGCGTTTCCGGTTATAACGCGATAGAGGCAATGGAGTATTGTAGCAAGTATCTCGAAACTTTTGGAGGGCATCCAGAGGCAGCAGGATTTACTCTCAAGAAAGAAAACCTAGAAGAGTTTAAAAATTGTCTAATTAGTCACCTTAAAAGTCTTTCTCAAGACTAAGTATTATGAAAAAAGTAACTATTTATGTGGATGGGGGTGCCAGAGGTAATCCGGGAAAGGCTGCGGCGGGGGTTGTTTATTGCAACGAAAAAGGAAAAAAGGTCCAGGAGGCTGGAAAGTTTTTAGGGGAAAAGCTGACCAATAACGAGGCCGAATATGAAGCTGTTATTTTTGCTCTCGAAAAATTCAAAGCTCTCTTTGGAAAAAGGCTTGCCAAAGAAACCGAAGTAAGTATCTGTAGTGATTCGGAGCTTGTAGTGAAGCAAATGCAGGGAAAGTATAAGATTGAGAACGAAAAACTCCAGCCACTTTTTCTAAAGCTCTGGAATCTTTGCCTTGATTTTAAGAGGGTAAAGATAAGGGCGGTAAGGCGAGAGAAAAACAAAGATGCCGACAGGATCGTCAATGAGGTGCTGGATAAGGAAAAAAAAGAAGCTAAGCTTTTTTAATTCTTCTCACATACTCTCCCGTTTCCGTGTTTACTTCCACGAGATCGTCCTGGCCGATAAAAAGCGGGGTTTCCAATACTTTCCCCGTTTGAAGAACAACATTTTTAGTCCCTCCTTCCGCGCTGTTTCCCTTGATGCCGGGAGGAGCTTCCTTTACTTTTAAGACTATCTTTACGGGAAGGGATATGCCGATTATCTCTTCTTCAAAGAGTGTGGCTGTAACCGGGGTTCCTTCCGCCAGATAATCTTTTCTGTCTCCTATAACTTCTTCCTCCAGTGCAAACCTGTAAGAGGGATCACTTTTTTTATGGAAAACGTTTTTTCCTCGATGCGAATAAACAAAAACCGCTTCCATCTTTTCCAGATCGGCTTCTTCAACTTCATCGCCGCCCCTGAAAGACATCTGAAAAACGCTTTTTGTTTTTAAGTTTTTGAGCTGTACCTGAACTACCGATTTACCCCGTCCCTTTACGGAGTGCTTGTGTTCCAAGACTTCGTGGGGGTGGTTTTTTACGATAATAATCTTTCCCTTCTTTATTTCCGTATGTTTTAGCATATTTTACCTAATTTGATTTATTTTGCATATCGGGGTATAATAATTTAGCACATTTGCAAAAGGAGGGAAATACTTTGAAGCTTTTCATTGTCTGGGGGGTGATGGCAATTCTGCTATTTTTCATGGTAATGGGAATTTATACGCAGTATGAGGAGCAAAAAGAGAGATATCTAAGAAAGAAAGGGAGAATAGAATGATTGTCACCACGATAAGAAAGCTGCGTAAGAATATTGCCGGCGCCAGAGAAAAAAGATGTATAAAAGCGCTGGAAAAAATGGGCTATAAGGGTAATAACTTTCACAAGTTTTCAGGGAAAAAGCAGCGACGAATCCTTCAGCTACTGGCCAAATGTCCGGAAGAATACTACCTCAACCTAATGGAAAGCATCAAAAAAAAGCCGAGAAGCTAATATCTTTTCTCGGCTTCTTTTTTTGAAAAGGGTTTATTTTTTTTGTTTTTAAGGTATAATATACTTAATTTAAGAGAGGAGGGTTGTAAATGGGGTTGCCTGTCGAGATTTTGCTCGGTTATCTTCTCCCTTTTGTTCTTTTTGCATTTTTTCTTACCAGGATTTTATTTGGATATAGAAATAAAGCGAAAGAGATGTTTGCAAGAGGGGACTACGAAAAAGGATTCACTTTGGGCATAAAGGCACCGGGAATGGGAAAGATAGAAAGTGAGCCGATGAGGAGAGTTAAGCAGAAGATAGATAAAACCGACTTGCAAGACATATCCACTCTTTCCTGGAAAGAGCGAAGAGAAATAGCAACTTATTTACGCTATCTGGCGTACAAACATCCAGATTGCGTGGATAACCTGGTACATAACGGACTTCTTCGCTCCTTAATGCAGAAGGCAAAAGAGGAGGAGGATGTGAGAGCGATGCACGTTATTCGTGATGCCTCTTTATCTCCTGCTTACCGGGATATTTTTCGAGAGGAGATAAAGAAAGTTCTTTTCAAAGGAGGATGAAAAAGTGCGTCATGAGGAAAAAAGAAAGCGCTTGGAAAAGATAATGGTGGTGAGAGAGTTTCTGGCGTCAATGATGAGTATCGAAGAGGGCTTCCGCTTTTTCGTCTCGGAAAAAAATAGATATCAGAGACGCAAATGGTGGAATGGGGGGTTTTTGGAAATGATGATCGAGGACGTAAGTCCCTCCGGGGATATTTACGTACTGATTATTGTTTTCCCTCGCCCAAGTAAAGGAAAGAGCCTCCCTTTTTCTGAAAACGTATATTATTTTTATACGGTAAAGGAAGAAGTTATCATCAGAGAGTTATTTGTTTCACTGAAGATGGACAAAGGGATAACAAATAACAGTAACGAAAAAGAAAAGGGAGAAGCGGTTATAAATGAAATGATCTGTGCCATTTCGCGCATCTTTTCCAGAAAGGGCAACCTGTAAGTGCCTCTGAAACATGAGGCACTTTTTCTTGCGGATAGAAGTGTGAGGGAAATTTTGTTAAAATGAGCTTATGTCAAAAATGTCTTTGGAAAACGAGGAGTTTGACGTTGCCGTTATCGGAGGAGGTCCTGCCGGAATGATGGCTGCCGGGAGGGCTGCTCAAACGGGGGCAAATGTTATTCTCATAGAAAAGAATAGAAAATTAGGCAAAAAACTCCTTCTTACCGGTAACGGGAGGTGCAATATTACCAGCGCTCGGTTTGATATAAAGGAGCTGGTAAAGGCTTACGGCAAAAACGGAAAGTTTCTTTTCTATGCATTCTCTCTTTTTGGCCCGCAAGAAGTAGTGAAGTTTTTTGAAAAGAGAGGACTTAAAACAAAAATAGAGAGAGGCGAAAGAGTTTTTCCCAAAAATGACAGAGCGACAAGTGTGCTAAAAACACTCACCGGTTATTTAAAAAAAGAAGGAGTGACCGTGCTTCTTGATGCCCAGGTACGAAGACTTTCGCACAGAGACGGGAAGATCAAAAAAGCAATATTAAAAGAGGGTGGCGAGGTGCGCGCGAAAAGTTTTGTTATTGCCACAGGAGGGATAAGCCACTCTTTAACCGGCTCCAGTGGGGATGGTATAAGGTGGGCCAGCAAGTTAAGTCATCGGGTAGAAGAGATGTCACCCGCCCTAGTTCCCGTAGAAACTCAGGAGGATTTTGTAAAGAGCTTGCAGGGCCTTGACCTTAAAAACGTAAAGATATCCATAAAGGAAAACGAAAGAAAAAAAGAAGAAATAATGGGGGAATGTGTTTTTACGCACTTTGGCGTAGGTGGGCCGGCTATTTTAAAGCTTAGCAAAAAGATAGGGGAGATAAAGAAAAAAGGAAAAGAAGTGAAAATATCAATTGACTTAAAGCCCGGGCTTGATGAAAAAAAGCTTGACGAAAGAGTACAAAGAGATTTTGAGAAACATGCCAACAAACAGTTCAAGAATAGCTTATTTGAACTTCTGCCAACCAGACTCATTTCGGTGATTGTTGATCTTTCCGGAATAGATCCTCAAAAAAAGGTAAACAAAGTAACAAAGAAAGAGAGAAAAGATTTGGTTCGACTTCTGAAGAATTTCGAACTCACGGTAAAAAGACTTATGGGGTTTGATATGGCTATTGTTACTGCAGGGGGCGTTTCTTTGGGGGATATTGATCAAAGAAGCATGCAATCAAAGAAAGTGGAAAATCTCTTCTTTGCCGGAGAGCTTATTGATGTTGACGGAACAACGGGAGGATTTAACCTCCAGGCGTGTTGGAGTACGGGGTATTTGGCAGGAGAAAGTGCTGCAAAAATATGGAAAGACTAAAAAAACTCAAACAGTTTTATAACAAATACGAGAGGTATCTCATCCCGGGAGCGCTTGTTTTTGGTTTTATTACCGATGTCCTGACTTTTCGTCTGGTCAACTTTACTTTTGCCATGTTCCTTCTCTTGGGGCACCTCCTTTTTATAGGAGTTAACATAAGTATTATTAACTTCTATGAAGCCCGGAAGATTGCCGGTAAATTTTTCTCTTACTGGAGAATATTGGCTCCGCTTTTTTTGCAGTACTCTTTCGGAAACCTTTTTAGTGCTTTTCTTATTTTCTATTCACATAGCGGATCTTTTTCGGCGAGTTGGCCCTTCATTATCGTTATTATCTTTCTTATGATCGGAAATGAGGTTTTCCGGAGATATAATACGCGGCCGGTAATACAGGTGAGCGTCTATTTTTTTGCCCTCTTTTCTTATACTAATCTTGTCTTTCCCCATCTTTTAAGAGACTTGAGCGTGTTTATTTTTTTGGGAAGCGGTTTGGTTAGTCTTGCTATTATCTTTTCCTTTCTATCGTTCCTTTCCTTAAGGATTCCGAGAGTAGGAGAGAAAAGAAAAGCCACTACGGGATGGATATGCTTTATTTTTTTGAGCATGAATTTTCTTTATTTTACCAATCTTATTCCTCCTATTCCTCTTTCCATTGAGAATGTGGGGGTCTATCATCAGATAGAGAGAGTGGATGACCGTTATCGGGTGACAACCGGTGAACAAGGCTTTCTTGAAGGCTCTCTTATTTATCACGAGAGAAGATATATCTCCCGGGAAAGAGAGCCTTTGTATCTGTTTAGTCCAATCTTTGCCCCGGAGGGCATGGAGATGGAGATTATTCACGAGTGGCAAAAGTATGACCGAGAAAATGGACGCTGGGAAACGAAAGGAAATATTTCTTTTACGGCGGAAGGAGGAAGAGACAGAGGGTTTAGATGGTATACTTATTATAACGTCTCTCCCGGTTATTGGAGAGTGAATATAAAAACGGAAAGAGGGCAGACCATAGGAAGGAAAAATTTCTACGTAATAAGGAAGGCGGGAGTTGAAAAAGTAGAGGAATGGATATAATTAAAGTGATAAAAAGCTTATATGACGGAAAGACAAAAATTTTTTACAGCGAGAGATAAGATTCTTTTCAAAATACTCTTTCTTATTTTTTTGGGGTCTGTTTTTCTCTTAAATTGGGCGAACCTCTCTTTTCTTTTTAATATAAGAACTGCTCCGCACGTGATAAGAGAAAGAGCGGAGGATATTTTTTCCAGAGAAAGACCTCAAGAGGAGGTGGAAGAAGCTAGAGAAATTGCAGAAGATGACCTTCGTGAATGCGGGGAAAACAGCATCAGTATTGCGGCCATTGACATAGAAGCTCCTATTGTGGAAGCGGGAGGGATCTCGGAGGAAGAGTACAGAGCCGCCCTGGACAGAGGAGTGGTTCATTTCCCAGGATCTCCTTATCCCGGCCAAGAAGGGCTTTCCGTTCTTCTTGGGCACTCAGCTCCGGAGGGATGGCCGAAGATAAATTATGACTGGGTGTTTACGGAAATAAATGATCTAAAAGAAGGAGATAAAATAGAGGTTTGCTTTAATAATAGATTGTATGAATATACCGTTGTGGAGAGTGAGGACGGAAAAAGAATTTACGAAGTGGGAGAGGACGTGCCCTCTCTTTATGAGAATGAAAAAGAGATAGTTCTTATGAGCTGTTGGCCCCCGGGGGAAAGTGAAAGTAGAATAGGGATAAGAGGGGTTATTAAATAACATCAAATGGAAAAAGAAGAAATACAACTTCCCACGCAGGTGGAGACGGGAATAACGGAAATTTTTTTCCTCGACTACTTTTTGTTACCACTTCTTATGACCTTGGTTATTTTTGTCATCTTCAAAAAGCCCATTGTTTCTCTCGTAAAAAAAATAGAAAAGTCTCAAAAGAGCGATACCTAAAAAATAAGTTTCTCGAGGAGAGCCCAAAGAAAAAACTGTTTTAAACACGAACATTTTGCACTTTTAAAGAGTCAAGAAATTCGTTAGGAGAGAGTCCATTTAGACCACAATGCCCCATATTATTATACTCTTTATT
>SL_8KL_010_SEDDRAFT_10000260_pt1 | contig 45770 bp, 50 predicted proteins | sample SodLakKL_010_SED_4_FD_11160 | JGI IMG/M metagenome (IMG submission 11160)
TCATCGGAAGAATAGTAAAAGGCATCGGCATAGATATATCTAGCATTCTCTATATCTTTGCTATTCATATCCAAATGATCATTTATATCTATCTCGCTAAGTCGATGTCCCTGTGAAGCTCCATCTCCATTTCCATTGTCATCGTCATCTTCGAGGACGTATCTATCACTAAGAGAATCGGGGCCTACTTCCCATTGATCATAGCAAACTTTCCCCTGATACTCATCAGTCTCGTAGGGATCAGGACAGTCAGGATCATCACTTGTATCACAATCACAAGTAGGAGTCTCATGACCGTCCACTGTTTCTTGATATTCATACACATACGTGCCTCCAGAAGTCGCCATTGCTACTCCTGTGGCTGATACCATAGCTGCTGCGAGGAGAACTATGAGTGCGTGCTGCTTTTCTATGTTCAGGACGAGCTTCATTGGTTTATAGTTGTGGTTTTGTGTTTATAAAAATAACTTCGATTTGGAGATAATAAAAAGAAAAGAGATGGGGATTTAGAGGGCGTCTGACAAACAAAAGAACAAGACAGTGTATCTATATTATTTTTCTTCAAGAACTGAAAGTAGTTTTTCCTTGAAGCCGGGTGCAAAGGAATAATAGTCTCTGTTCTCTATGCCTTCGAGTATCTCCTTCAGTTCCTCGGAATCCTCAATTACTCCGTCCCTGATACAGGCCTCAAGAAGGGTCTCAAGGTCGTATACATCAATGTCCTCCGACATTGCCCTACTACCTAAATATGTATCGTCGGTCAGAAGAACTTCGTCCCTGTTATCAGCAATAACAAGACACTCGGAGTCTGCAACACCGAGTGGACCACCTCTACCCAGAACCTCCTCCTTAGCCTGATTTTCTTGGTTACTGAGGCTAGTCAACTGAAGCCATTTGTCTTCAGTTACCTCGCCGAAGGTCCTTGCATCGTATATCCTATCGACAAAGTCGTATCCCTCTATCCTCTCATCCCTGAACTCTTCCATAACAGAAGGCGTAGTCATCACCTCACCGAAAAGCTCTTTCAGAAGGTCAAGTCTCCCGACTTTCGCAAGAGAACTCAAAATATTGTTGTCAACCAAAACCATAGAAACCTACGCCCCTTCAGCAAGCTCTTCGGCTCTGTCGGACCTTTCCTCCTCGGAAATAAACCCTCTCTTAATCTCAACGCCTCTTCTCTTCAGCACCTCTTTCATCTTCTCTGTATTGACCCCAGCCAGTTCTGCCGCCCTGTTCAGAGTTATTTCTTCCTTCTTGTACTCCTCGACGGCAAGGGTAATCCTCAGCTCAGGTCTCTCCCTGAGAAGGGCTCTGTAGGCCTCCTTCTTCAACTCCTCCTCGGACATATACCCTTCCTTCGAAAGGATGCTAAACTTTTCATCTAGTGATTCTTCCATATTACCACACACCTTAATTGTTCCTGAATCTATTTAAATCTGGTTTTGTTACCGAGAAAAATAAAAGAATAGGAGGTTTAGAGGGCGTCTGCCATGTCCAATACTCGTTAACATTTATTTCCCGTTTGGCCTTGACGAGAAAACGGAGGGAACTAGATTCCGAGCCGAAAACAACAGCGTTCACCTGGGATACCGCTATTCCCTGCCGGGCCTGTAGACATCCAACCACTCAACCCTCTCAAAGTCGCTGTCCTTCGTAGCTATGCTCTCTATACCGTGAGACTTTATGGTCTGGAGAATAGTCGCATCGTGAGGCCTTAACCTGTACTTTCGCACATTTGTTAGTCCCTCTCTAAAGTTCCGTTTCTTCGTGTCAAGTACCAGGATAGGAAGTCCGAAAAGTTCCTTTACGTTTGAAATGCTTCTCTCCAGCTTGTTGATTTTTTCAGGGCTGTCTCTTAGTTCCACGCTTGCCTCGGAAATACTTATGTCCTCTATATTTGAAATCTCTATAAGCATACTCTTGTAGAGAACCTCGTCCAGAACGTTTACTGATGTAACTCCCAGGACATCCGTCTCCTCAACTCTCCTCAGAAACTCAAGGCAGGGCGGCCCGAACTCTTCGTGGGAACTGAACTCATAGATGAAGATGTTGGAATCGATGAAAACTACTTCGCCGGAATCGATTTCCTTGAGTTTCACAGATCCCACTTTTCGGTTCTGACAAGTTTGTCTATTTCTTTTTTATCATGTTCCAGACTACCGTAGAGTCTAGAAACTATTCCCTTTTCCTCTACCCGGAAGGTAACCTCCTTGCCGGTAACACCTTTACTCTCCTTGATCTCTATGGGCATATTACCACACACCTTAATTGTTCCTGAATCTATTTAAATCTGGTTTTGTGACCGAGAAAGATAAAAAGAAAAGATAGGGGATTTAGAGGGCGTCGATTTCTTTGAGATCCTCTTCGACCCTCTTTACCGCTTCCTTGACGTCTTCAATGGAGCGTCCTCCGGTGCAGACTATCTTCCCTGATCCGAAGAGAAGGAAAGCCGCCTCCGGCTCCTCTATACGGTACACAAGTCCCGGAAACTGCTCGGGTTCGTACTCTGCGTTTCTGAGTGTGAAGGCTATCTCGTTGAGACGTAGCTTCCCGTCGAGCTGTGCTGACGCCACTATGTTCTGGATCTTTATGTCCGTTACATCATCGACGTCGACGCCCGCTTCCTGTACACCTTCCAGTACCTTGTTTATAGCTTCCTTGGCACCCTCAGGTGAGTTTGCGCCTGTACAGACTATCTTCCCCGAGTTGAAAATCAAGGCGGCGGCGTTTGGGTCGTTCATCCTGTACACAAGTCCCGGAAACTGCTCGGGTTCGTACTCCGTGCCCGGAAGGTGTGCGACCACCTGATTCAGAGGAATCTTAGCGCTCAGCGTTGCAGACGCCACAACGTTCTCTATTTTAAGCTCATCAACCATGTAGAATTCACCCGGTTTTTAAACCAGTGGTTTACATATTGTCAAGTGGCATTTATAAATGTTTTATAAAGGGGTTAAATGCTTTTATACCAGAAAGAACAGAAATAAACTAGCTGTGGGTCCTATGGCCGAGGTAATCTCTATAGTTTCCGGGAAAGGTGGGACGGGAAAAACATTCACAGCTGCGAATCTCGCCCTTGCTCTACAGAACTTCGGAGAGCAGGTTGTATGTCTGGACACAGATCTGGACTCACCCAACCTGGCGTTGCAACTTGGCCACAAGCCAGAGGACCATACAATCGAAGATGTTCTAAAGGGGAACATAAATGAGCTCAAAGCAGTGAATGTACATGACTCGGGCCTTATGTTCGTACCTTCCTCCCTGCATCTAACGGATGACAGGGTTTCGGAAAAAAGGATCAAATCAATGGTAGACAGGTTTTCGGAATTCGCGGACAGAACGGTTATAGATGCACCGCCTGGGTTCAACGAAGGATTCTACAGTAGCATGGGAATCTCAGACAGGATGCTGGTCGTTACAAACCCCGAGTACCAGGCCATACAAGATGTAAGAAAGATAGCCGAGGAAGCCGAGAAGCACGGCGTAGATATAGAGGGCGTGGTCCTGAACAAGGTTGAAGGTATGCTGGAAGAAGCAAGTAAAGAGGAAATTGAAAAAACTACAGGACTGGAGGTTATACAGACCATACCACACCACAGGGAAGTAAGCAAAAGCGTCCACAGAATGGAACCCGTAGTATCGGATCCACACTCTAAGATCGGACACAGCTTCAGAGAGCTGGCTGCAAACATTACAGACAGAGATTTCAGAGCCCCGTGGTATTCTGGTATTGTAAGGGGCATAAGAAAAATGACGAGAAGGTAGGATGGAACTCAACAACGACCAAATAGACGGGGAGCTTGTCTTTAGCTATCCCCAGGAAGAGAAGCCCGACTGGGGCTATGCAAGAAACAGGTCCTTCGTTCTAAAAAGACCGGACACGTGCTGGAGTTCATCCTTGTTTTCGGTCACAAAGGACGGGTTTATTCTACCAAACAGGGATCACCCTCAACAAGGCCTTCTTTTCAGAGTCGGTGGCGAATACACGAAGTTTCTGGATGCACCGATGTTCAAACTTCTCAGTGAGGGCGAAGAGGTAAATATGGAACCCGCAGAGGTAAAACTGACACCTTGGAAAGCTACTTATATTTACAGGAGCGAAAGCACAACCCTGGAAGTAACCTACTATCTTTCTCCCTCCGGCTTCGATAACAAGGCCGGTGGTTGGATAAAGTTCAATATTGACTCCAGTCTCGAGGACCTCGAGTTGATAGTGTCCCCTCTTGTTGACATAAGAAAGGTAGGCGAGGAAAGCCCTGATATCTCAGATTACGACATAAGTACGGATCAGGGTGTATTGTGTGTATCAAAAAAAGGGAAGGAGTTAATGATCGGCGGTTCTGAAAGTATGATGGACCACAGAGAACAGATACAGTGGGGATACAAACTTGGAGATGGATACCGTGAGGTCGCGGATGGCGAAGTCCGTTTCAAGGAAGAAAAAAGAGACCCTGTGAAAATGGGTGCCCTAACATTTGAGCTATCAAAAAGAGACGAGGTGAAAATAGGAATAGCCTGCGGCAAAGACCTGGACAGAAGCGATGTAGAGTTCTTCGGAGGTTCCGATGTCAGGAAGGACGAGGAAAACGCCAGAGAGATTCTAGAAAGGTTCGACTTCTCGGAGAACGATATGGAAGCAAGGTTCGAGAAGGCCAGACTGGTTGCGTTTCCCAAGTTCGCGGTCAGAGAAGGAGGCATTGATATCCCCGGGGCAGGTGAGTGGTGGTTCAAAGACGTATGGTTCCGGGATCTCTTCGAATCACTATACCACGAAATGGATTTCTACAGAGAACTGAAAGGCGACGAATGGATAAAAAAGGTTCTGACCTGGGCAAGGATATATCTGAAGGACGGGATAATGGCTGTAAAGGCCGATGATAATGATCCTGCTTACAACTCGATAGATGCCGCGCTACTCTACCTTCTGTGCGCAGCAAAGTACTACGAAAAAACCGGTGACGAGAACTTCAGGGAAAATATGAAAAAGACCTTTGATTCGGTGGTGGAAAGTCTGGGTGAAGACGACGGACTTGTGAGATGTGGACCCGAATATTCATGGATGGACTCCGTTGTAGACGGCAGGGCGACACGGATACCCGACTCCTGGGACGTTGAAGACGAGGCTGAGTACCTGCTACCGGAGGTAAACGCTATGTGGATAAGGGTTCTGGAGGAATACAATAAAATATACGGAGCCGATGAAAATGTGAAGAAAGCCTGGAACTCCTTCAAGGAAACTTTCTGGGACGATAAAAAGGGATTTGTCTACCATATTGTATACAGAGACGGAGATGAAGAGAAGAAGGATTCCACAGAGAGTTCGGCTGCGGTTGTTTCGCTGGCCCTTCTCAAGGACTACTTCTTTGGTTACGAGCTGCTCGATGCATGGAAGACTGTAAAAGAAAGGTTGCTCGTCTACAGAAAGCCGCTGTACTTCGACGAAAACCACATACCCTTTGGCATACTTACCAGGAACAGCAAGAAAAGGGTTTATATGGGAGATGCGGAATACCACGAAGCCGTGATGTGGCCCCGTGACAGTACCTATCTCTTCGAAATACTGGAAAAGATAGGAAGAACCGGAATCAAAAAAGAGATAACTAAAAACATGCTCGACCACCAGATGAGTGAAGGTGCGATATTCTACAATCACGAACTCTTTTCACTTCCCGAGGGAAAGAATCCCTGTGAAACATCCCTGTCCTCGAACCCGGTTCCCGTAAAGAATCCTATACAGCTGTGGTCGCACTTTCTTCCGGATTCGATAGAAACGAGGAAAAGGTGATCCGGATCAAGGCGCTTTTTCTGGTAACGGAACTTTATGAACCTGCAGGAGGTCTCCACAGATACACTACGAACCTCCTGTCGGCATGGGAAAAGGCCCTGGAAGAAAACAAGACAAAAATAGATCCTCTGGTACTTTCAGTCAAAAGTCCTGATCAGCCCAAGAAGGACCTCGAAGTGGCAGAAGAGTTCTCAGATTTCATGGAAGAAAACGATGTGAAGATATTCAAAGGCGAAAGAGGGAGTCATTTATGTTACTTTCTCGAAGGAGAAGTTCCGGACATAGAAAAACTCCACTGGGAACTGTGGAACCGATATGGAATAGACTCATCAAAGACTTCGAAGGGTCTCGAATGGTACAACGACACGCTTTCCTCCTTCTGGTACTGGGCTCCGAGGTTCGCGGAATATCTAAAAGAAGAAAAGGGGATGGAGTTTAAGTGCATAGATGCTCAGGACTGGCTTGCCTTTCCCGGTGGTTTCCTGGCTGGAGAAATGCTCAACACCCCGCTGGTATGCAGAATCCACTCCGGCGAGTACGGAAGGAGTATAGGAAACCCGGACGAAGGAGACGCACCAATACAGATAGAAACAGCCGCCCTGGCCTTTGCAGACTACGTCCAGGGTGTATCAGTCTCCGAAACAGCATTCCAGATAACCCATCTGATGCCGCTGAAGGAAAGGATGGACGAAGAGCTCAGGGAAAGGAGGGGAGAGGACTGGTACAGATATCAGAAACTTAGAAACGAAAAGATAAAATCGTTCCTCCTCTATGAGTCAGAGTCAAAGATGACGCTTCTCAAGGACGTTATAGGCGGCATGCCCAACGGTATAGACCTGGACGATTGGGAAAGTGTAGACAAAGAGGACATAGAAAGGGGGAAGAAAAGGCTGGAGGACTTTTTACCGGGCAAAGAAAAATTCATATTCTTCATAGGTAGAACTTCCTATAGAAAGGGTCTGGACTTTTTACTTAAGGCATTCTCCGAGCACAGAGAAAGTTACGATGAAACCGGCCTTGTAATAGCATCCTCAATGGATTCGGACACTTACAGGGAGTACAAAGGTAAGCTGGAGGAGCTGGGTATAGGCGATGATACACAGATACTCAACAAATGGCTGGAACCCGTCGAGAAGAAAAGGTTTATGTGTGCTTCGGACGTTATAGCTCTACCTTCCGTCTACGAGCCCTTTGGAATCGTGGCTCTGGAAGGACTCGCTGCCGACTACGCAGCGGAGAAAAACGGTATGACGGGACCTGTAACTGTCGTGGGAAACACAGGAGGCATGGCGGAGATAATAAAAAGCGGTATAAATGGCTTCGAAGTTCCTATCCAGAACTTTACCATAGATCACGACATGCTACACCGGGCCCTGCAAAAAGCCCTGGACAACAAAAGGAGGGAGAAAATATCAAAGAAGGGTGCGGAAAGGGTCCAGGACAAGCACTTCAGATGGGGTTACATACTTGAGAAAATACTGGAAGTTTACGGTAAGGCCGAGAAAAACTGGAAGGAGAAGCTCAAGCATCTTTAAATTTCTACAGTTCTTCCCTTACCCTCTGCTTGAAGTCCCTGAGTACTTCCATAAAGGATCTGAACGCATCGTAGTGATTGTCGAAGGAAGAGAAATACGAATGGACGTCTCCGTCACCCATACCCTTGTTACACAGGTAGTATAGGTGATCGCTCGTGAGTAGTTTTCTCCATACCTCCACAAGATGTTCGTTTCCGGTTTCTTTGACGTGCTCCTCCAGCATCTTCAACTCTTCGAAGAGATACTGCTGCATCCAGTTGCCGAGCCAGGCGCTTTCGTCTCTCTCCATGTCTGCCCAGGAAACAGAGTCGTACTCAAACACATCTATGCTGCCTTTGGGTTCGTATTTATTAACTACTTCCGACGGTGTTCTGAAGTCAAGCCCGTTCTGTGCCAGCACCTCACCCGGAAGACTCCGTAGGAATGAAAAGATCCCCGAGTCGGCCCAGTGATGTTCTCCGAAGGTCTCATAGTCCATGGACAGGTTTATTATGTCGCCATCGGAAACGGACAGCCATTCTGCAAACTTATCCGCAGTAAGCGGCCATTTGTCCCACCACCTCGCAGAGAAGCGGAACGCCACGTCGTCCGAAAGTCCGTAGTTCTTAGTTATAACGGGTATAGAGGCAACATCTTCGGGCGGTCTGTAGATATAATTCGGAGAACGCCATCCGAGGATTCTATCAGCACCCTCTGTTATTATCCCTTCAAAACCCATGTCCTCAACCGACTGTGCTATCTTGTTATTGTACAGAGCTTCCGTATTTGAAAATACCCTGGACTCGACACCAAACTCATCCTGAACCAGGTTTCTGTGCATATCCACCTGCCTCTCAAACTCATTGTGGTCCTCGAAGAGCGATGCAAGGGAATGATGGTATGTCTCTCCGAGTATCTCCACGTTTCCCGTGTTCACAAGCTCCTTGAAGGAATCAAGGACACCTGGATCAAACTCCCTGCACTGCTCGATAAAGGTTCCTGTCAATGAGAAAGCGACCTTGAAATCATCATTTCTGTCGTCAAAATCCTCCATTGCATCCTTTATAACATCGTTCGCAGGATAGTAACATTTCTTAGCCACTCGGTGGAAAATCTCCTTATCAGTTCCATTTTTATCGAAGTAATGGTCGTGAAGCTCACCGTGGTCCTTTCCGGAACTGTCCAAAAAAGCGTGGCTTCTGAGCCTCCAAGGCTGGTGCACCTTAAAGTAAAGACATACTGAAGTCATAAATTCCCCCAACTTTAACCCCGTAGATTCCTTAACAAAATCTACGTTGGTTTTATTTTGATTCGTTCATTTAAATAAGTTTTATGGTTTAATAAATGATTCTTGTTAAGTTTAAGCCAAAATAAGGACAAATGGTAAACTTTTTAAACGGAGACCTCGTATGTTAGTCTAACGGATTGAGCTCCGAGCAGGGGTTCAGGGAAAGTTGGGGACGTTATATATGAATGTGGACTCAATACTCATGCTGACACAGAGGTACAACGAAGGTGAAAAGGTCAGCGAATACTGTCAGAGACTGGCCTCATGTCTGGAGGAACATGATATAGAAACACATCTGATCTGCTTCGGAAACGAAGACAGGGACGAGAAAGTAGGGAGTCTGAACCTGCACGAGTTCTCGTTCAAGATGCACGGAGACAACTACTTTTCCTGGTCCATGCTTCTGCAGTCAAGGTTCATGGAAAAGATAGACCATATAGTTGAAGAGGAGGACGTACAGGTCATACATGCCAACAACTGGCCAACCCTTCCAGCAAGCCTGACAGCAAGTAAGCTGCATGAAATACCCTTCGTAGTGACATATCACTCCGTAGAAGAGGAGAGGGGAATGAACAACCCACATTCGCACCAGATCTCGGATCTGGAATGGGAAGGTATTGATGAGGCATCCTTCATCGTTGTTCACAAGGAAAAAACAAGGGATGCCATGGAAGTATACGATCTCCCTGAAAACAAGGTCAAGCTTTTCGCCGACGAAAACTGGGAAAAGAGCGTACTTGAGCTTTACAGGAGGGCAGTGGAGGTAAATACAAATCTAGAAAATATGGAAAAAGAGGCCGAGGATAATCATGGAAATTTTAATGCTTACGTGGGAATACCCTCCGAATAAGGTAGGAGGGGTTGCAGCCCACGTCGAAGATCTATCGAAGACCCTGAACAGAATGGGACACGATATAACGGTAATAACCTTCGGTCAGGAGGAAGAGTCCGAGGTCAGAGACGGTATAGAGGTTCATAGGATAAATGCAAAGGAAGGTCCCGATATAACAAGCTGGGTCCTGATGTCAAACCACAGGATGCAGAAGAAAGGCGTGGAACTTCTCAAGGAAAGGGACTTCGACATAATACACGCACATGACTGGTCGGCTGTTCCTGCTGCAGCTTCCCTGAAAGAGGTGACAGATGCTCCTATGATAACCACTCTTCACTCCCTGGAAAGGAGTCGTGTAGGCTCGATACACTCGGATATGAGTAAGCTCATAAACGACCTGGAGTGGTACGGAGCATATGAGGCCGATGAAGTTATAACGGTTGGTGAGGACATAGAAAATGAAATACTCCACCACTTCTCCGTTCCCGGGGAAAAACTGCACCATGTACCCAACGGTGTCTTTGCAGATAAGTTTAAGAAAGGAGATTCTATAAGAGATGAAATAGCTCTGGACTGGGAAAGGCCTGTCCTTTTTGTCGGACGTCTATGTCACCAGAAAGGAGTCAGACACCTGATAGAGGCCATGCCCAAGGTACTGGACAAGAAGCCAGAGGTAAAGTTTATAGTTGCCGGGGGAGGTGGAGGTGTTGAGCACTACAGGAACATGGCCGAGTCAGTAGGCGTAGGCGATAAAGCCCACTTCCCAGGCTTTGTACCCGACGACCAGCTTATAGATCTCTACAACTCCGTTGATGCAACAGTCATGCCCTCGATATACGAACCATTTGGTATTGTGGCCCTTGAATCCATGGCCGCAGGAACCCCTGTGGTAGGAAGCTATGTCGGAGGTATAAAACAAACCGTGGTCCATGAATGGACGGGATTGCACGTTGAGCCTGCAAACCCGGACTCGATAGCATGGGGAATAGAAAAGGCCATATCCGATCCCACATGGAATAAATGGTTGGGTAAGAACGGGAAGAAGAGGGCCGAGAAAAAGTTTACATGGGAAAGGGTGGCGGACATGACACTTGATGTGTATGAAAAAGCTCTCGGATAGAGAAAACAATTTAAAGCCGCGCTTACCATTATTTTCCTTATGTCCGAAAGATCTGTAGCATACTTCTGCATGGAGTACGGTCTCGATTCTGATTTCAAAATATATGCAGGTGGCCTCGGCATACTCTCAGGTGACACTCTTAAGGCAGCGAAGGAAAGGGACGACAACATCATAGGCATCGGAGTTCTATGGCAGGAGGGCTACACCGAACAGGTAATAGAAGATGGGAAGGCAGTGGACAGATCCATAAAGAACAAATACGATTTTCTGGAAGAAACCGGTATTGAATTCGACGTTGAGGTAAACGGAGAAGAGATAAGATGCATATCCTACAGGGTCACGGACTTCGACAACAAGCCTCTGTATCTAATAGACACAGATACAGAAGAAAACAACGAATGGGCCAGAAACCTAACGATGAGGCTTTACGGTGGAAGCTGGGAAGAACAGATCATACAGAAGATACTCTTTGCCAAAGCCGGACTTAAGCTGGTAGATGAGCTGGACTTTGAACCCGATATCTACCATATGAGTGAAACAGACTCGGTATTCGTGGGACTGGAACTGCTCCAGAAAGAACTGGATACGTGGGACCTAGACAGGGCGCTAAAAGAGGTTCAAGAGGTGGTAAGATTCACCACTCACACGCCCATATCCGCAGGAAATCCGAAGTACAACTACAGTCTTCTCCATAAGGTAGGCTACCCTGAAAAAATTCCCTATCAAACACTGGAAAAGATCGCCGACAAGCCCTTCAACACCACACTTGCCGGGTTGAGGCTATCGAAAAGGGCGAACGCAGTATCGAAAAGGCATCTGAAAACTGTCAAGGATATGTGGTCAAGATACATGAAAACGGAACCGATAGTCGGGGTAACAAACGGTATACATATCCCGACCTGGATGTCGGAAAAGATAAAAAGAGCTGAGGAAAGAGAGGATCTGTGGGAGGCGCACCAGGAACATAAAAAGGAGCTTTCTGACCACATGGAATCCGATATAGACATGGACAAACCTCTTTTGGGTTTCGCAAAAAGAATGCCTGAATACAAGAGACCTGATCTTATCTTCCACGACATGAACAAGTTCGAGGAGATTAAGAACGAGATAAATATAGTTTTCTCCGGCAAGGCTCATCCCGACTACAGGGAATCAAAGGAGAGAGTCGAGAAGATAGTCGGGTACTCCGAAAGGTTCGATTCGGTCCACTGGATAGAAAACTATTCCATGGAGGACGCAGAGAAGCTTGTGAAGGGATGTGATGTCTGGTTATCCTGTCCTGTACCGCCCAAGGAAGCCTGCAGTACGTCGGTGATGAAGGCGGCGGTAAACGGTGTCCTGAACCTGTCGACCCTGGATGGTTGGTGGTGGGAGGCATGCAACCACGGGGAAAACGGCTGGCAGTACGGTGATGGGAAGACCTTTGAAGAAAGAGGTGAGCAGGACAAGAAAGACGCACAGGAGCTTTACAGGGTTATAGAAGAAGAGCTCATCCCTGCCTACGGTGACAGGGATAGATGGATGGACATGATGGATAGCTCCATAAAAACAGTAAAAGACAACTACACAGCAAAGAAGATGCTTGCTGAATACTACCTCAAAGTATGGTCAAAATGAAAAGGAAACTGACCTTTGGCGGAAGGAAAATAAGTCCGGACGTGAGAATGCTAAGTGATATGAAAGAGGTGGTCCACGACAAGGAGTGGGTAAAGGGAACGGATGATGAGCCTCTCTACTTTATGTATCGAGATCTGTACAGAGAAGGAGACAGAAACAGGATAAGGAAAATGGGATTAAGATATGATATAACCGTAATACCTTCCCGTATGCTGGGCAAAGAATATGTAAAAACGAAGGGTCATTTCCACGCGGTCTCGGAAAGCATGACCTACCCGGAGCTTTACGGGGTTCTGGAAGGAGAGGCACATTACCTGCTTCAGAAGGAAAAAGTTGAAAGAACTGTCTTGGTCAGGGCAGAAAAAGGCGACAGGGTTATAATACCTCCAGGCTACGGACATGTAACGATAAACCCGACCTCGGAAAAACTGAAGATGGCCAACTGGGTGTGCAGAGACTTCGACTCGTTGTATGGACCGATGGTGAAAAAAGGCGGGGCGGCGTGGTTCGAGCTGGAATCGGGCTTTGTTAGAAATGAGAACTACGAAAAAGTGCCTGAACTGGAGATGCTCGAAGCCTCAGAAAACGACCCTTTCAGAAGAGAGATCTACGACCTGATAAATGAACCTGATAAACTGGAGTTCCTGATCTCACCTGAAGAAAATAAAGAAATGTTTGAAGATCTGGAGTTTTTCTGAGCCGGGTCTCTAAACAGTTATAGCGTCCACAGGACAGACATCTTCTGCCTGCTTAGCTTCTTTTGTATCCTCGTCCTTAATTACCTCTGCCTTACCACTGTCGTTCATTTCAAATATATCCGGCGCCACTGAAACACAAGATCCGCATCCTATGCACGTATCCTCGTCAACTTTGACCATGTTATCACAGACTTGATAGATACTTCAGCGTATTTAATGTTTTTGGACACGATAAGAAGCAGTATCAAAGTCCATGCTGGTACCTAACTAGAAGTCCGATGGTCATCAAAATAATGAAGATGGCAACCAAAATCTTCATCTCCCTTGACATTATTCCATCCCAAGTTTCTTCTTGGCCTCCTTACTCATCCTTTCAGGCGACCACGGCGGATCGAAAACCACGTTGACCTCGACCCTTTCAACGTCTTCCAGCTCAGTCAGTCCTTCCTCGACCTTCTCCACGAAGACGCTGTGCATGGGACACCCCGGTGAAGTCAGGGTCATCTCAACTTCGACCTCCTCATCCTCCACATCTACATCGTAGATGAAACCCATGTTAACTATATCTACCTTTGTCTCGGGATCCTCAATATCCTCCAGCTTTTCCATTACATCCTCTTCTGAAACCATCGTAACACCTTAGTACTTGAAACCTTTTAAACTAAAAAGCTTTATTATATCTATGCCCGAATACGTTGTAGGGTTTGAAGAGGTCAACAACGATGATGTCGACCTTGTAGGAGGAAAGAACGCTTCTCTGGGAGAGATGATAAGCAGGGTAGATGTTCCTGTTCCTCCGGGTTTTGCAGTCACCTCGAGCGGTTACGATTTCTTCATAGATGAGGCCGGTATAAAGGAAGACATAAGAAGCATTCTGGAAGATACAGATATAGACAACGTAGGCGAGCTGAGACAGGCCGGTAGTAAAATAAGGAAGCTTATAGTCAGCTCTGAGATGCCGGAAGAGCTGAAAAAGGAGATAAGAAAGGAATACGAGGTACTGGGCGATAAGATAGGAACAGAGGAACCACTGGTTGCAGTTAGGAGCTCGGCGACGGCCGAAGACCTCCCAACTGCCTCGTTTGCCGGACAGCAGGAAACCTACCTCAACATAAGGGGAACGGAAGAACTTATGGAAGCTGTCAGAAAATGCACCGCCTCCCTTTTCACCGACAGGGCCATACATTACAGAGAGGAGAAAGGGTTCGATCACTTCAAGGTAAAGTTATCAGTGGGTGTCCAGAAGATGGTCGACGCCGTTTGCTCAGGTATAATGTTTACCATAGACCCGGATTCGGGCTACGAGAAGGTCCTACATATAGATGGAAGCTGGGGCCTGGGTGAGATGGTCGTGGGAGGAAAGGTAAATCCGGACAGATACAGCTACTTCAAGCCCACCGAAAGCGTTGTTTCACGTGACCTTGGGAAGAAGGCAAAGGAGATGGTCTGGGAGGACGGAGAAACCGAGGTTAAAGAGGTGGATGAGGAAAGAAGAGGGCAGTACGTATTGGGCGAGAAGGAAATCGAAGAGCTCTCCGAGTACGGGACAATGATAGAAAAGCACTACGAAATGCCGATGGATATAGAATGGGCAAAGGACAAGGAAACTGATAAGTTGTACATACTACAGGCGAGACCTGAGACCGTGCACTCACAGAAGAAGGGGGATGTTCTGAAAACATACAGACTGGAAGAAGAAGGAGATATCCTCTGTACCGGTCAGGCAATAGGACGTAAGATAGGCTCAGGTGAAGCAAACGTTATAATGGATTCAGAAGAGATAGAGAGGTTCAAGGAAGGTCAGATCCTTGTAACGGATATGACGGATCCTGACTGGGAACCGATAATGAAGAAGGCCTCCGCAATAATTACGGAAAAGGGCGGGGTGACTTCACACGCAGCTATAGTTTCCCGTGAACTCGGTATAGCAGCCGTAGTCGGTACTGAGAACGCAAGCAGCGTCCTTGAAACCGGACAGGAAGCTACGGTCGATTGCTCGGGAGGAGAGGGAAAGGTAATGGAAGGTAATCTGGAGTTCAGTGTGGAGGAGAAGAATATAGACGACATACCTGAGACGAAAACAAAGGTATTGCTCAACGTCGGAGTACCGGAAAATGCATTCGATCTGGGACAGTATCCTGTTCAGGGTGTTGGCCTGGCCAGGCAGGAGTTTATAGTGGGATCCTATATAGGTGAACATCCCCTGAAGCTCGTGGAAGAAGGTAGAAGTGAAGAATACGTACAGGAGCTCTCCTACGGTATAGGAAAGATTGCCGCTGGTTTCTATCCAAAACCCGTGGTAGTACGTCTCTCGGACTTCAAGACAAACGAATACGCCGATCTGGAAGGTGGCGAAAAGTATGAACCCAAGGAGGAGAACCCCATGCTGGGCTGGAGAGGTGCTTCCCGATACATTTCAGAGGAGTTCAAAGAAGCGTTCAAGCTGGAGTGCAAGGCCATAAAACGGGTCAGAGAGGACATGGGTCTCAAAAACGTCAAGATCATGGTACCCTTCTGCAGAACTCTTGAAGAAGCAAGGGGAACGAAGAAAGAGCTCAGCCAAAACGGCCTGGTACAGGGAGAAAACGGACTGGAAATATATATGATGGCAGAGATTCCCTCGAACGTGGTTCTCGCGGACAAGTTTGCAGAAGAGTTCGATGGTTTTTCCGTAGGCTCAAACGACCTCACGCAACTTATACTGGGCGTGGATAGAGACAACGAAAACCTTCAGCACATCTTCGATGAGAGAAACGAAGCAGTCAAAAGAAAAATCAAAGAACTAATAGATAAGGCCAATGCAAAGGGCAAGGAAGTAAGTATCTGTGGTAATGCACCTTCAATGTATCCGGAGTACACTGAATTTCTTGTGGAATCAGGCATAGACGCCATATCCGTGACCCCGGATGTGGCACTGAAGACAATACTCCGCGTCCATGAAAAGGAGAGGGGCTTGTGATATTTTATAAGAAAGATTATAAGTTTCGATATTAATCTTAATTATTATGCTGGGTAAGATCAAGAAATTCTTCAAGAGAAACAGCAATCCACTTACAAGTAAAAACATCCGATTTTCGTACACAGACGAGGAAATACTGAAAGACATAAGTCTTGTCACAAAGAAGAACAAAATATATTCCATAATAGGTAAATCAGGTAGCGGCAAGAGCACGTTTCTGAAATTAATAGCCGGCGTAATATCAAAAAAATACGAAGGGAAAATCCGCATCTTTGGAAAACACAGGTCTTTGAACAAAGGTTCATTTGGTTTTGTATCACAGGAACCGGGTTTCATTCCGGACCTGAGTATAAAGAACAATATCAAAATATCTGGACTGAACTACGGTATCTCGGAGAAAAAGGCACTCGAAAGAGCCGAAGATCTTATGAAGCAGTTAAAATTAAACATCGATATTGACAGAAAACCTACAGATCTCTCGGGTGGGCAGAAAACGAGATTGGGGATCGTACTGTCCATACTACATGATCCAAAGATGATAATCCTCGATGAGCCGTTTGTGGGACTTGACTTCAAAAACAGATGGCTCCTCTGGCACTTCCTTGAAAACAAGAAAAAGAACGGAAAGAGCATCCTACTCACCTCACATCTTCTCACAGAAATACAGGAACACGCCGATAAAATAATCATACTTAAGGACGGTAAGGTTTTCTTTAAGGGGAAACTGGACAAGTTGAAGAAAAAACTAAATATGAAGTACATCTACGAAGTAAGGTTTTCCTGGCTTGCACAGTCAAAATGGGAAAAGTTGAAAGAATACTGCAACCAAAAGAAGGGTATTGACATAATCGAAAAATATGAAAAGCACTGTGTATTTTCTATCAAATCAGAGGAGGTAAAGAAGGAACTTGATAGAAAGTTCAAGAGAATTGGACTCAAAGACAATATCATAAATTTCCGTGAGCCGAACCTTGATGAGATATTCCTGAAAACATAGATGACTTGATATGATAAAGAAAAAGCTGAAATTCCCACTCAGATACAGTAGAAAGTTCTATGGTCATCTTAAAAAGGATCTGATGCTATTTTACAACAGGAAAAAATATCTATACATATTTCTGCTCTTTCCTGTACTCATAGCAGGACTGTTTCTATTTTTGCTATCACCAACCACGGCCGAAATCAGAGTCGGGGTCTGTGATCTAGATCAGACAGAACAAACCCAGGAAATGCTCGACGGTCTTGATGATTTTGATACCGTTATCCTGGAAAGAGAAAACTGTACCAAAAATCTCAAAAACGGAATAAAGAGAGGTGACTTTGAACTTGGTCTCGAGATAGATGAAGGATTCACAGAGGACATAGAAAACCTGGAACAGGTATCCATAGCCACATACTATGACAACACAGACATAGCACTTTCAAGAATGATATCCTGGAAAGTGGACTCGTCTCTCGAACCACATAAAAGAAACACCATAGACAATCTAAACTATGAGCTAAAACAGAGAATCTCAATTGCCAGACAGAGCATAGGAGCCGCCGAAGAACTGACCGAGGACTCCGGTTTACTACATAGAAGAATCACTGAAGTAGATCGGGACCTTGAAAGAGTGGAAGAACTTAACACGGACTTTATAATAAATCCAATCAAAACCGATATGAGAGGACTGCATGACGAATTCGATTTAAAATACATCTCCATAGCATTTCTATATCCTATCATAACACTGTTTCTTATACTGATGCTCGCTTCTGTATCGATAATCTACGACGACAAAACCGGGTTTATAACGAAGGTGAAGACCTCGACCACGGTCCTAACATACATATTTTCAAAGATACTTTTCTTCTTCATACTATCTACAATAGTGTTTGTTCTTCTTTTCGTCATATTCTTACTTGCAGGTGCTTCGCTGGGCTTCAATTTAATAGAAGTACTCAAACTCATATTATTGGTATCGATAACAAACTCTCTCATAGGCATGCTCATAGGTGATGCCGCGGAAAACGAAGGTATAGCCATCCTAATGTCACTCTTTATATCCTTTCCACTGATGTTGCTCTCGGGTCTGTTCTTCCCACTACAAAGCATGCCATCCGTAGTACAATCAATTGTGAGGGTACTTCCGCTACACCAACAGATAGAAGCTACAAAATCCGTAATACTCTTTAGCCAACCATTGGGTTGGACCCTTTTCTACTTGAACATTCCTCTCCTACTGTTCACAATATATTTTATCAGAAGAGATAGTTAGAACCTTAAGGACCGAGAATTAACAGAGGTCATGAAATGTACTTGGAAAAAGATGGCAGAAAGATTATAGAAGATCTTGAATGTGTCGATGGCATATTCAAAAAAATTAAAGGTCTGATGTTCAGGGAGCTTGATGAGGGCGAAGGCCTCCTTATGGAATTTCCATACGAGGCCAGGTGGAGTATATGGATGCTCTTTGTTCCGCAGGATCTCTCCCTCTTCTTTCTGGACAATGAAGGAAAAGTAGTTGACAAAAAACTGGCCGAAAAGATGGGATTAAACCCTGCAACTTGGAAGATTTATAAGCCTGAGAAAAAATGCAAGTATGTGTTGGAATGTAATCCAGAAAGGTTCAAAGACCTGAAAACAGGAGAAAAGCTGAGGTGGTAGGATGGACGAAAAAGTATTGGAAAAATACAGGGAAGCAGGAGAAATAGCAGCAAAGGCAAGGGACTTCGGAAAGGGATTGATCAAGGAAGGTACTTCCTACAAGAAAGTTGTCGATAAGACCGAGGCCAAGATAAGGGAACTGGGAGGTGAACCGGCGTTTCCTGTAAATCTATCGATAAACGACATCGGTGCACATGACACAGCCGATGTGAAAGACGAGAGAACAATAAAAAGAGGCCTGGTGAAGCTGGACGTCGGGGTACATGTGTCCGGTTACATAGGCGACACAGCCGCTACAGTTTCCGTGGACAGTGATAAAGGAGATATGATAAAGGCCTCAGAGGATGCACTGGAAAGAGCTTTGGAGATGATGAAACCCGGGACAAGGGTCAGTGATGTTTCATCCGAGATCGAGAAAACGATAAAGGACGCTGGATACAACCCTATCAGAAACCTGACGGGACACGGCCTCGAGAAATTCAACCTCCACGCAAAGATCGAGTTTCCGAATGTAGAAACCGGAACAGACTACAAACTTGAGGAAGGTGATGTATTTGCACTCGAGCCCTTTGCGACGGACGGGGCCGGAAAAGTAAAGGACTCGGAAAGGACCCTGATATATATGTGGGAAAAGGACGTGGGTGTAAGATCACGGGAAGGAAGAAAAATACTGAATATGGCTAAAAAGGACTTTCATAAGCTGCCCTTTGCCAAGAGGTGGCTCACGCAGAAAGTATCTATGTTGAGATTAAATATGGCACTCGGACAGCTTACAGAGAGAAACGGACTCCATGAATACCCCGTACTAAGGGAAGTAGACGGTGGTGATATATCACAGGTAGAACATACAGTAATAGTCAAGGAAAAACCTGAAATAACCACGAAGCTTTAATCTGACCAGTACTTCTTGGTCCTGGTATACTCCTTCTCCTTTTCCAGTATTTCTTCGAAGAACCCGTCCTTATCTTCTTTCTGTTGCGCCAGTATTCTTATTGCAGTTTCAGGCCCAACACCCCTGCCAGCCATGGCAACTATAAACGGTTTACCGTAGGTCAGGACATAGTCCGCGACATGTTCCATCTTATTCCTGACTTCCTGCTCCTTTTCATCGAGACCCTTCTCCTCGGCTATACTATCGAGGAGATCTTCTTTCCTCTTTTCATACGGTTTGATCACCGTTACTCTACCGGAACCACAGACCGAACACTTTATCTCCTGGGAAAGCTCTCTGACCTTCTTCGTAACCCTGTACTCACCGCAGCTCATGCACATTAGGCGAACTTTGGTGTTCTTTATCCTGTTTTTGAATGCCTTGAATATCTCCTTCTGGGGTTTTTCAGGTCCCATTAGCTCCTTGAACTTATGGCTGAGGCCCCTCTCACCTATCTTTCCGCCTTCACATCTCCTCAACTCCAATTCTCCGCTTTGTATCCTACCAAGAACCTCCTTTGCTCCTTCCATATCCAGTTTCTCCTGGAAGACTTCGCGTTTCGCCTCGTCGTGTATAGGTGAATCACGGTATGAGTCCACGATCCCCTTTATGTTTACCTGATCCCATTTCGCCCTCTTCTGAACAGCACCAAAGCGCTTGGCTGCATGTATGAAGCGCCATTTAAATAGTTGGCTTTTCTCTATAGAGTCATCAAGTATCATCTCAAGATCTTCCGGCTCAGTCCTTTCCAGTACATTTTTTACAAGGTCGAGATCCGCTCCTTCGATCATTATCCTGTAGGGATCGTTTTTAACTGCCATGGATCGCCCTTTCTCCTTCATCAGGACAGAGGCCAGAAACTTACCAAGGGTCTGGTTTACAAGAGTTCCTTTACAGGAGTGTATAACGACAAACTTACCTTTCTTCTCAAGATACATCTCGTCCTTATCCGATACCTCGTCTATGCCCTCATCGACGTAGTCCACAATACTCTCGGCAGCTTCCTGGCCCACAGGGTATTTTTCCATAACTTTCTCACAGGCTTCACCTGCTCCCAGATCCTCTATCCAGTCCCTCACCTCCCTTCGAAGCTTCTCAACGTCCTCGGCAACGCTCCTGGGTACAGGGATCAGTTCCCCTTCCCAGGCAGGTACGGCAGAGTCCATTTCATTTACCGGCTCCACGAGAACTTTCCCCTCATCTACGGACAGGACCCTCCAGCTTCTGCCCTTCATTATAAATGTCGTTCCGGGTTCGCCGTATTCAGCTACGAAGGACTCGTCCAGCTGCCCCACATCCTGGCTCTGTACCGTATCGACCACCTGATAGTTGTAGACATCCGGTATAGTGGAAAGGTTTTCATAGTAGTACTCCCACGCCTTTTTTGATCGCTTTACCTTATCATCGATCCAAAGGTATCGGAGGTTGGACATAAACCTCAGAACCTCGTAAAACTCCTGTTCAGAGAGATCTCTGTAGAAGTAGCTTCTTCTCGCCAGACCATAGATCTCCTCCCAGTCCAGACCGTACCTGTCTATACAGTAACCCACTATCTGATTTGCGAGCACGTCCAGGGCACCCTTGTGAAACTTGGTGGGTTCCAGTTTCTTCTCAAGGGCTCTCTTGGCTATCACAGCGGACTCCATGACATCGTCCTCGTTACGGGCTATTATCCTACCACTGGACATTGCTTCAACCTGGTGTCCGCTCCTACCAACTCTCTGAAGAAGTCTCTTTACCTGTCTCGGTGAACCGTACTGCACAACCCGGTCTATGTGTCCTATATCTATACCGAGTTCCAGGGACGAGGTGCATATCAGGCTCTTGATATCACCCTCCTTGAAGTCATCTTCGTTCTCTATCCTCACGTCCTTGGAGAGCGAGGAGTGATGTATAGAATGATCGTACTCCTTTTCCAGCCGGTTGAGACGAGAAGACAGCACCTCGGAGGCCTCCCTTGTATTTGTAAACACGAGCGCAGACTCGCTTTCCTCTATTAGATCGTGGATTCTTCTAAGCCTTGACGTGGCTTCTTTGTCAGCAAATAGCTTCTCAGCCAGCTCGGAGTCTTCCTCGTCGGGTCCCGGCATCTCGACCTCTATCTCAAAGTCCTTGGCCTCTACAGCACTTATTACCCGTGCTTCATCGGATAAAAACTTCGAAACCTCATTGGGAGAACCAACCGTGGCCGAAAGGCCTATCATCTGAGGCTTTCCACACAGCTCTCTCAGCCTTTCAATCCCAAGGGAGAGCTGTACCCCCCTCTTTGACTCCACAAGCTCATGTATCTCGTCAACCACAACGTAACGAACATTTTTGAGATGTTCCTTCATTTTGGAGCCGGGAAGTATAGCCTGAAGTGTTTCGGGTGTAGTCACAAAGATCTGCTCCGGGAACTCGGCCTGCTTCCTCCTCTTGTAGTCGGACGTGTCACCGTGGCGTATCGTCAGCTCTATATCGAGATGGTTACACCACCACAACAAGCGCTTGAACATATCCCTGTTGAGGGCGCGTAGCGGTGTTATATACAGGAGAGCTATGGGTTCGGGATCCTCTTCAAGTATCCTACTGAGAAGTGGAAGCATAACGCTTTCCGTCTTCCCGGCACCTGTCTGAGCAGTTAGAAGAACGTCCTCTCCCTCCAGAACAGGGCCTATGGTTTTCTTCTGAGGATCGGTGGGCCTATCCCAACCCTTTTCTTCTATCAGGTCTCGGACCCTGGGATGTAGTCTTTCGAACGGCATGTATAACAGTGTTATATATTCCCACGTGAAGTTTTATACGAAAGTATTATAAAGGATGTTTAAAAATATAAGACCGGGAATTTTAAACAATTAAAACTTTTAAAAAGTAGTAAAAGTTATTAATAGGTGATAATATGGAAGGCTTGTCAGTAACCGAGGCAGATGAAGGCCCGATGAGGGAGCACAAAATAGAACTGGTCGAGAGAAAGGGGTATGGACACCCTGATACGCTCGCCGATGGAATAGCCGAGTCTATATCCAAGTCTCTTTCGAAGATGTACAGGAAAGAATACGGAAGGATACTCCACCACAATACCGATCAGGTGGAAATAGTAGGTGGGAAGGTCAATATAGATTTCGGTGAAGGAGAGATCGTCGAACCCATACATGTGATACTATCCGGAAGGGCAACCACAGAGGTGTCTGGCAAGGAACTGCCTGTACATGAGACGGCACTGAATGCAGCGAAAGACTTCGTAAAGAACAAGCTTCCACAGGTATCCGTCGACAAGAACTTTGTATGGGACTCGAGAATAGGACACGGTTCCGTCGATCTGATGAACCTCTACGGAGAAAAAAATCTGGTAAAGGCCAACGATACGTCCTTTGGTGTAGGATACGCTCCCCTAAGTGAGACAGAAAATCTGGTTCTGAGTGTAGATAAATACATAAATTCCAGGAAGTTTGGGAAGAAGTTCTCAGAACTTGGTGAAGATGTCAAGGTGATGGCAGATCGTCACGGAGATAAGATAAACCTTACGGTTGCAGGAGCCTTCATAGCAGAAAAGGTACCTGACATCGACCACTATATCTCGGTGAAAGAAGAAGTGATCGAAAATATAAAGGACTTCGCCACCGAAGAGACAAGCAGAGAAGTAGACGTATTCATGAATACGGCAGACGACATCGAGAACGAAATAGTCTACCTTACTTTGACCGGAACTTCTGCCGAGGCAGGTGATGATGGCTCTGTCGGAAGGGGAAACAGAACCAATGGACTGATAACCCCATGCCGACCAATGAGTCTTGAAGCCCCTGCCGGAAAGAATCCTCTCGCACATGTCGGCAAGGTTTACAACGTACTGGCAAATTTCATAGCAAATGATATAAGCGAGAAAACAGATGTAGAGGAGGTTTCTGTCAAGCTCTTATCACAGATAGGGAAACCAATAGACAAACCAAAGGTAGTCGATATAGAAGTCGTAAGACCAGGCGATCTATCAAACGTAAGGTACGAGGCAGAGAAGATAGCATCAGAATGGCTTGAAAACGTGAACAGGGTAACGGAAGAAATACTTGAAAACAACCTGTACGTCTACTGAAACCCTCTGTAAAGACCGAAGTCCCTGGCCCTTTCCTTGACTTTTTTTATCTCATCAGGTCTAACTCTTCTAGAGAGTTCATCATACTCACAGGCCTTGAATTCCGGACGGTACTGGGACATGATATTGATATAGGAATCAGGCGATATCTCTTCCGCCACAAACTTCAGCACCTCCTCTGATTCTGCAATACCGCCAGGTAAAACAAGATGTCGTATTAAAACTCCTTTCTCTGCTATTCTCTCTTCATTTATCTCGAGACAGCCTACCTGTCTATGCATTTCCTTGAGATTTTCCCTTGCCGTCTTCCAGTAGCCTTCGACGTCAGAGTACTTTTTCCCGTTTTCGTCGGAGCCATATTTGATGTCCGGCATATAGATGTCAATAACTCCGTCGAGAACCCTGATGACCTCGGGATTATCGTATCCACCGGTGTTATATACTACAGGAATTTTGAGGCCCTCGGACCTTGCGACCTTCAGTGCCTCAACAGGCTTTGGAACATAATGTGTCGGAGTAACCCAGTTGACGTTGTGGCATCCTGTCTTCTGCAATGATAGCATTATCTTGGCAACATCATCCACGCCCCTCTCCGATCCATAGCCTTTCTGGGATATACGCCAGTTCTGACAGTAAACACATGTCATTGGACAGTATGAAAGAAATACCGTTCCTGAACCGCCCTCACCAACGAGAGGCGGCTCCTCACCGTAGTGGGCGCTGTAAGAAGATATCTTGACGTCTTTTCCTGCACCACATTTTCCGATTTCACCATCCAGTCTATTAACCCCACACTCGTTGCCACAGAGTTTACATGATGATAGCATATCTTCGAGTTCATCCACTTTACGGGAAAACTCTTCTTCATCCAGAGAAAGGTATCTGGGCTTCAGGCAAAACACCTCAAAAAATGTTATCCTCGGGTAGAGATAAAACTAGCACCCGGGATAAGATAAGTCCAAAAATAAGGAAATTAGAAGGGCATGCTCACTTCTTCTTCCTCTTCTTCCGTGTCTTCTTCGGAAGTAGGCCTACTCATAGGCGGTTCTTCAACTGTAGCCTCTTGCTTCTGTTGACCTTTAACAGCTTCAGAGGAGATGTGCTTTATTATGACTATGTCGCCTATAGCCTTGATGAACTGGTAAGGAATAACAATTCCCTTCTTACCGCCAAGCATTCTTGCCAGGTAACTTCCTTTCTTGGCTCTGAGAACTATAGATCCCATCCTGAACTTATTCAGATCTATCTTGACGTTCTTTACTTGGCCGCAATACCTACCCTTGTCGGTGAAAACGTCCTTTGAGAACATTTCCGAAAGCTTTTCAACATTTACAGGCATATATTCACCTCTTTAATTACTTTTCTGCTGGTATATAATTCTAACCGGGCATTTTTAAATCTTTTACGGATGTCGAGGTTTTTACGGCTCCGAAGGTTTAAGATGTAAAGAAATTTAAAAAGTAAAGTAAAAGGTTATATGAGCGTGTTTGGAACATAGTTCCAATTTGCTGGGGTGGCCGAGTGGCTTAAGAACGGCCCGGTTTCCGGTCCGTGGAGAAGCGCAGGATTGCTAATCCTGTGGGCTACGTAAGGTGGACGTGGTCGGATACCACGTCGGTCTGTAGACGCCCTCGTGGGTTCAAATCCCATCCCCAGCGCCATTTTTTCTTTCCGTCCGCATCTTGTTTATCCGAGAAATAAATATCTTTGAGAAGTAGATGTTTAAAAAACAAGAAGATGTGAAAAATGAAAAATAAAGGACCAGGGAAAAAGGAGGAAGGAAGTAAAGGGGGTCCAGGTAGACGAAAAAACTACTGTAAAGAGCATCTACTTGGTTCACTGGAGTACGTTGCAGGTTCTCTGAGGAAGTCACAGACAAAAAAGGAACATGATAATTTTAGGAAGGATAACCCTGACTTGGATATACCCTCTTCAAGTACCATAGAATACAGGTTCGATAGCTGGAACAAGGCAAAAGAAAGGGTCGGCTTGGAGATTTATGAAGAACGCCCGCCGGGTATGAACAAATACAGCTCCGAGGAACTCTGGAAATTCCGAAAAGAAGTAGAAGAAGATTTCGGCAGACTTCCTTCAGAAAGTGAATACGAAGTATACAGGAGAAACAGAGAAGAGGATCTCCCGCATTGGGGAAGATTGATGGATGTGGTCGTAGCAGAGAATTCAGATGATTGAGATAAGAGGAAAAGTGACAAGTAAAACACCGGATCCGCGGGATTTTTTGTCAGGGAATTATTTTAAAGCGTCGCTACAAAAAAGTATGCATGAAAGAACACGCCGAATTCATACGCGAGCAATCAAAAAAGCATACAGAATGGTTCTCCAAGTCCTTGCCGATGATAGCTTCTGAAAACATAATAAGTCCTGCGGCACGTGAGATGATGCTCTCAGACTTCCAGGACAAGTACGCTGAGGGACCTGTAGGCGACAGATACTACGAGGGAAACAAATACGTGGACAATGTCGAAGAAAGGGTTAAGAAGCTTGCAAGGGATCTGTTTGGTGTGGAATACGCCGATGTGAGGCCACTGTCGGGAACCAATGCAAACCAGGCGGTTCTGATGGCCTTCGGAGGACCAGACAAAAAGATAACAGCCACGGATGTTTCCGACGGCGCACACATAAGCAGCGCCAAGTTCGGCTCCGTGGGTTTCCGCGGTATGGAACCGGAAACGTACCCCTTTGACGTGGGTGAAATGAATCTGGACGTAGAAGGAACAAAGAAGCTCATAAGAGACGTAGAACCTGACATAGCGCTCTTCGGACGGTCCGTTTTTTTGTTCCCGCCGCCACTGAACGAGCTCAAGGACGTGTTCGAGGAAGTTGGTTGTAAGGTATGGTACGATGGAGCACATGTTCTGGGGCTCATAGCCGCTGGAAAGTTCCAAAAACCCTTCGAAGAAGGAGTGGACGTGATGACAGGAAGTACGCATAAGACGCTTCCAGGACCACAGAAGGGGATAGTACTGGCGAATCCTGATGATGAGGAAGAAGAGGAAAGATTATCGGCAGGTGTTTTTCCTGGCGTACTTTCAAACCACCATATGCACGCTGTAGCAGCTCTGGGTGTGGCGCTGGCCGAGCACCGGAAGTTCGGTGAGGAATACGCGGAGCAGACCGTGAAGAACGCGAAGGCATTAGGAGAGGCCTTACACAAAAGAGGTATAAAGGTTCTCTGCGAGAACAAAGGATTCACCAAGTCACACACGCTGGCCGTGGACGTAGAAGAACATGGCGGTGGTGAAACATTGGCCAAGGCTCTGGAGAAAGCCAATATAATAACAAACAAGAATCTTATGCCATGGGACGATGTGGAAAGCGCAAAGGAACCCAGTGGTTTGAGATTTGGGAGCCAGGCACTGACACGTCTGGGGATGAAAGAAAGCCACATGGACGAAGTAGCGGAGTTGATAAAGAGGGTAGTTGTAGATGGACAAAGGCCTGGAAAAGTAAAGGAAGATGTGGAAGAGTTCAGGAAGAACTTCCAGAAAATACACTATTGCTTCGGGAAGGAGAAAAAGCACATAGACATCTGAGCATGCTGAATTCTTGAAAACTATCTTAGCAAATGTTTTTAAACACTGAAGTCCATGCATGTGGTGTAAAACCGGTATCTATTGAGCGGGGCCGGTAGTCTAGTGGCTATGACGCCACCCTTACAAGAACCCTTTAGGGAAAAATTCACATAAAGGGGCTACGAGAGGTGGAGATCGCAAGTTCGAATCTTGCCCGGCCCATCAAAAAAACAAAAGGAGGTGATCAACGTGTTGATTGTAAAGAACGCTGTAAAAGAAGCCGCTGGTGACAAGAACGTAAGTGCTGATTTCTACGAGAAGTTGGATGAAGAAGTAAAGAGCATTATAGGAAGAGCTGTAGAAAGAGCTGAAGCCAACGGAAGGAAGACGGTACAGGCGAGGGATCTATAAAGGTCCATCCCCTTCCTTTTTATTTTTTAAGGAGTAGGCTTGATTGAGCTCCCGTAGTCTAGTCCGGCCAAGGATACTGGCCTTTCGGTTCCGAAAGGATTGAGCCTTTGTGGCTATGAAAGAAGAAAGCCAGGGACCCGGGTTCGAATCCCGGCGGGAGCATTGCTTATCCCTTCTAAACCTAAAAATAAAAATCATAAAAATAAAGTGTTAAACATGAGAAATGTAATTCAATTGATGAAAAATACTAAGAATGTAGAAATAATCTCTAAGGAAAATAAAGAGATCAAAGTTCAAGTAGTAAGTGGATCAAATAAAACAGTTTCCATTCCTTTGTCAATCACGGAAGACCTATCTTATATAATCGCTGCTATTATGTGTGATGGACACCTAAGAAAAAATATGTTTAGGATTGTCTTTGAGGTAACAGATAATAAATTAATGGAAAAATTTATTTCGAAATTTAACAAGACATTCAAAACCAAAGAAAAATACCGAGAAAGAAATGATAAAAGACTTAACAGGAAAAATCTATTCAGAACACAGATAAATAGCAAGCCTATAGTGGTTTTTCTAAATGAAGTATTTAATATCCCCAAGGGCAGAAAATCATCAAAAATTGTTATCCCCTGTCAAATAAAGAGTAGCGACCAAAAAATCAAGGAAGCTTTTCTAGAAGGAGTTATTGATACAGACGGAGGAGATAGGGGCAAATATATTGGAATTACATCAAAATCGGAAAGATTTATAGATGAACTAATTGTTATGTCAGATGAACTGAACCTAAATGTTTTTAAAGATAAGTGGTACAATAAGGAATACGACAGGGATTACTATGGATTAAAATTTAAACGTTTGCGGGGGTACCCAAGCGGTCAAAGGGGCTAGATTCCTCTTCTTTAATGGAAGGCCAAGCTTAGGACCTAGTGGTTTAGTACCTTCGTAGGTTCGAATCCTGCCCCCCGCATCATCCCAACTTACAAAACTGAATTCTGTTTCTGACTCAGAGGTCGAAGAATAAATGCTTTGAGAAGAACGCTATCACAGGTTATCTGAATGTCGGACAAATCAACAGAAGAATATGAGGCTCTGAACAAAGAGGTTGAAGGGGCATTAGAAGAAGTAAAGAAAACCATCGGTGGAGAAAACGAAGATCTGGGTAAAAGGATAGAGAAAGCAATGGATAAAATCGACGGGACCAAATCACTGCTTGAGGACATAAACTCAGACGGTGGAGAAAAATACGAACGTCTTGGTAAGTATATCGATGAACTTGAAGAAGATCTGAAAAAGTACGAGGAAATATACGAAGAGTTTGATGAACCTCCGGGGAAAGATAGTTTAGCTACACTGTATGGACAAAAACTCCTTGTCAGTAAGTCCATAGATTCTATCGAGTTTTTTCTCTCACACAAGTTCAAGTATGAGAATGAAACAGAAGGCGGCGAAGCAGATTAGATACGGAACAAAAACACAAATCAAAGACGAAATGGCACCTTTTCCGTAAAAGTTTATATAGCTTAGGATGAATTTTTTAAATGGTAAGATGGATGTTCTTGAGGCGATTTTACGAAGAAGAAGTATCAGAAAGTTCAAAGACAAGGAGTTAAAGAAAGAAGAGGTAGGTGAACTCCTTAAAGCCGCCAGATGGGCTCCTTCAGCTGGAAACAAACAACCATGGGAGATAATAGTCGTAAGGGATAAAGAAAAACAGGAAGAACTGGCTGAGATAGCACTGGAACAATACTGGATGGAGGAAGCACCCATAATCCTTGTTGTATGTCTAAACAAGGAGATAGCCAAAGGCAAGTACGGTGACAGGGGTACGGAACTGTACGGAATACAGGCAACGGGTGCAGCAATACAAAACATCTTACTCCGGGCCACAGAACTTGGCCTGGGTGCATGCTGGGTTGGTGCTTTTGACGAGGATCAGGCCAAAGTAGCTCTGAAATGTACCGGCGAGGACGACATAATACCTGTCGCCATGATACCTATAGGATATCCGGAAGATTTACCAGAGGCCCCGCCAAGACGTAGAGTCAACTCCTTTACGCACGTCGACGGTTACAGGGAAAAAGATCTCAGAGACTGGAAGGGTTTGAGGAAATATATGAAGGAAGCTAGACGCGAAACTAAAAAATTCTTAAGATCCCTGGAAAAAGAATAGTTCTACGCAAATACAGCCATTACCAGAAAAAACATTCCTGATATCAACAAGACTTCCCTTTCGTATTTTTTGATCTTGTTCAGTAACCACCGGGTCATTTTATCACAGAATTAGAAGGATTTGGAAGGGCGGATTTCCGTCCGCCCTCCCGGTTGTGGGGTGTGTGGGGGTGTGGAGGTGAATTAAGTGGGGGTGTTAGAAAGTGCTCATCTATTGAGCATCCGTATTCCCAATTCGTCAGTTACTCCTCCGTTTTTTTGACTTTCTGGGTTTTTAGACGAGGTCTCGTCCTTTTTTCTTGGACCGAGTATATAGGGCGATTTGACTCCGGTGATTATAGCTATCACTTGCATACTTCCATCGTAACCCGGTACAACTCTTGCGCCCCAGATTACCTGTGCCTGTGGATCTAACTGTTTTGATATTGCTTCGCCTATCTCGTTTATTTCATCCAGCTTCAGATCCTCTCCTCCGATCACCTGGATTATTGCTCCATCGGCACCCTCGTACTCCATGTCCAATAGCGGATGGTTCATCGCCTTCTCCGTTGCCTCTTCGGCTCTGCTGCTGGAATCGGCTTCTCCAATTCCTATAGAAGCCACTCCGCCGTCTCTCATTATGGTTTTAACATCGGCGTAGTCCAGGTTCACGAGCGAAGGCTGGGTTATAGTTTCGCTTATACCCTTTATCATCGTGGATATGAGCTCATCAGCCACGGCAAAGGCCTGCTTTACTGGAAGATCACCTGCATAGTTCAGAAGCTTCTGATTCTCTATGGCTATAACTGTATCTGTCACCTGTCTTAGCTTTTTGAGACCTTCCTCTGCCTTCACTATCCTCGTTCCCTCCATCTTGAAGGGCATCGTAACTGCAGCTAGTACTATGGCATCTTCGTTCTTAGCCATCTCTGCTACAACCGGTGAAGCTCCGGTACCGGTTCCTCCACCCAAGCCACATGTTATAAAGACCATATCCGAATCTTTCAGTTCTTCGCGGATTTCTCTCTGTGACTCCTCTGCCGACTTCTTACCGACTTCGGGCTTGCCGCCGGCCCCGAGACCTTGAGTAGTCTCTCTGCCTATCAACATCTTTTTATCAGCTTTTGAGGCACCAAGATGGGAAGCATCTGTGTTCAGGGCCAAAGTTTCGGCACCATCTATTCCCATGTCGGTAAGTGTTGTGATAGTATTGTTTCCTGCACCACCTACACCTACCACCTTTATCTGAGCTTGGTTGATATCAATATCAAACTCATCCTCCACCTTTTTGTGGTCCACATGCTCTGCACCCCTCGGCAGATTTTGTGTAGAATCTTCAGATTTTTCTTCAGAATTTTCAAAGTTTCTCTCGAACGCGTTTTGAATTACGGAATCCATTTTCTTTTCAACCTCCTTTCTATATTTTTTGAAATATGTTTTCTAACACCGAAATTTTTTTAAGGTTTCACACGAAACCTTCAACTGCCCAAGAATTAGTACAAATCAATTTAACTAACCCAAGAAAAGCCTACATCGCAAACTTGCCCAAGTTTGCGCGGATTCGATTTGCCCAACTTCCAACCGATGCCCAGTCGGATGGAAAGTCAGTTATTTCTTAACCCAACTATTTACTAACATTTCATACCTTTATTTATAAAGTTTTCCCTTGACATCAAATAAATCAAGTGTCCAACATATAGTTTACAAGCAATATTTCGGAAGATTTAAAAACGAGCACCGACAGACTTCTTCTATATGAGAGCTATAATACTCGCAGGTGGACACGCCACCAGGCTTTGGCCCGTGACGAAAAAACGAGCGAAACCGCTTCTACCTCTGGCAGGGAAACCGATACTCTCCCACATACTGGACGACCTCGAGGAGATGGATGAGGTCGAGAAGATATACGTGACCACGAATCAGAAGTTCGAGGAGGAGTTCCGAGCCTTTCTCTCCAGTCGCAGCGACAAGAACGAACTAATCATAGAGGAACAGGAGTCCGAGGAAGAGAAGCTGGGAGCCTTATGGGGAATAATAAACGTGATCAAGAGCAGAGGGGAAGACGACTACCTCGTGATAGGCGGAGACAACTACTACAGTTTCGACCTCCGTGATTTCATAGAGTTTTCCAAGGAGAAAAACGCGACTACGAACGCATGCTACGAACTGGAGGATATGGAGGAGGCCAAGAGCTACGGGATAGCCGTGTTCGATGAAAACAGGAAAATGAAAGAATTCCAGGAAAAACCCGAAAGCCCGGAGTCAAAGACCGCATCGACGGCCTGTTATTTCTTTCCTGGGGACCAGCTGGAAATGATAGATGAGTACCAGAACTACTGGGAGGGGAGGCTTCCAAGAAAGGAATATCTGGACACACCGGGGAGATTACTGGACTGGGCTGTGGATAGATACGACTGCTACGCCTACCCGTTCAGCGGCAGGTGGATGGACATAGGGACGAGGAAGGGATATCTCCGCGCGACCAGGGAACTAGAGGAGGGAAACAGGATAGAGGGCTCGGTCGAAAACTCGGACATAGGAGAGAACGTCACGATCCTAGGAGGCTCCAGGGTAGAGAACTCCGAGGTAGAGAACTCGATAGTTCTTTCCGACAGTTTGTTAAAGGACTCGATAATAAAGGACTCGGTAGTAGGAAGCAATACCAAAATAGAGGGCAAGGACCTGAGAGGGGCTGTAGTAAAAAAGGTTGATCGATAAAACGGTCCTTTGGGAACTTTAAAAGTTTTGAACTTCATTGAATAGATGATAGTATGAACAAAGAAGAAGTCGAAAAGGTAGCCTCTATCGCCAGTTTGGAGCTAAGCGATACAGAAAAGGAAGATTTGAAGGATGATATGGAAAACATCCTGGACTGGTTCTCGAGGCTCGACGAAATAAATACAGAAAGTGTGGAACCGGCTTTCCAGCCTATAGACGTTAAGAACGAAATGAGAGAAGATGAAGTCGAGGAAACACTGGAGAGAAAAGAGGCACTGGGGAACACAGATAACAAAGAGGATGGATTTTTCAAGGGACCTAAAATCAGGTGATCCGGTTGAAGTACAGAGATATGAAAGCTACAGAATTCTCAAGAAGCGACGTCGACAAGGAAAAATTTTACTCATTGCTCGGAAGGGAACTGGAGAAGTTAAAAGGACTGAATCTACACAGGAAAATTGATTTTGGATTGGAGAAAGACGGGAAACTCAGCGGCCTACCGTTCACACTCAAGGACTCCATCTGCTCGGAAGGTGATCCTACCTACGCAGGCTCAAAAATACTCGAAGGTTACAGACCACCCTTCGACGCGACAGTTGTGGAGAAGATAAAGAAGGCAGGTGGAAACATAGTTGCCAAGACACATCAGGACGAGTTCGCCTTCGGAACCGGGTGCACGAACTGTGCATTTACGACGCCGAAAAATCCGTGGGATGAAGAGAGGTGCTGTGGTGGCTCTTCCGGTGGCGCAGCAGGGATGGCAGCGGCCCTTGATCTACCTCATATAAATCTAGGCGAGTCTACAGGTGGCTCCATATCTGTGCCTGCTTCCTTCTGTGGTGTTGTCGGCCTGACACCAACCTACGGAGTGGTTTCCCGCTACGGTCTCATATCCTTTGCGAACTCCCTAGACAAGATAGGCCCGATAGCCAGAAACGTTGAAGACGCGGCTCTTGGTCTGGAGGTAATCTCGGGGAAGGACGAGATGGATCAGACCACTGTAGAATCTGAAGGCGATTACAGAGAGGCCTTGGAAGAAGACATCTCCGGAATGACAATCGGACTGCCGAGGGACTACTTCGAGATAGCTGACGATGAAGTTTCCGAAACTGTCGAGAAGGCAGTATCCGAACTGGAACAGCTGGGCGCAGATGTAAAGAAAGTGAAGCTTGAGATGACCGAGGCTGCACTGCCAACCTATTACATAATAGCTCCTGCCGAGGCCTCGACAAATCTCGCGAAGTTCTGCGGGATGCGCTACGGGATGGAAGGTGAACTGGAGGGTAACTTTCGAGAATACTTCTCTAAGATAAGGGGCCAGGGTTTCGGCGAGGAGGTGAAGAGACGTGTAATGATAGGTACCTACACGAGGATGGCGGGCTACAGGGACAAGTACTATATCAAGGCTCTGAAGGTCCGTCGCAAGATAATAAACGACTTCAAGCACGTCTTTAAGGACGTAGACATACTGGCGGCGCCGACATCCCCTGTGATTGCACCGAAGATAAAGGAGCTGGAGGAGATGCCGCCTGTGGAGCAGTACAAGATCGACAAGCTGACTGCACCCATCAACCTTGCAGGTATGCCGCAGCTGTCCGTTCCCTGCGGTTTAAACAAAAAGATGCCCGTCGGCCTCCACCTCATGGGCAACCACTTCGACGAAAAGAAAATACTGAAGGTCGGCCACGCCTACGAAAAACAGAGGGGGAAAATCAATTATCCGGAGGTTGAAGACGATGGATAAAACAAAGATAGGTCTGGAGACGCACCTGCAGCTGCTGACGAAGTCGAAGCTGTTCTGCGGCTGTCCGACTACAGGAAGCGAGGGGCCGAACACACGCATCTGTCCTACCTGCCTCGGGATGCCCGGGACAAAGCCACGGGTAAACAAGAAAGCCATAGAGATGGGCATAAAAATCGCGAGAGCACTGAACTGCGAGCTACCGGAGGAGATGAACTTCTCAAGGAAGACGTACTTCTACCCGGACATGCCTAAGAACTTCCAGACGACCCAGTTCTCCGTGCCGCTGGGGAGAAACGGTGAGGTTACTATGGAACTGGACGGGAAAGAAAAAACGGTGAGGATAAGAAGGGTCCATCTGGAGGAGGACCCCGGAAAGTTGAAGCATGTGGGCGGAAATATAACTTCGGCCGACTACGTTCTTGTGGACTACAACAGAAGTGGAACGCCGCTATGCGAGGTAGTTACAGAGCCCGACCTCGAAAGCCCCGAAGAAGCTCGCACATTTCTCAGAAAACTTGCAGATATATTTGAATACCTGGACGTGTACGACAGCACCGGCGAAGGAACGATACGAAGCGACGCCAACGTTTCCACCGGCGGAGAGAGGACCGAGGTAAAGAATATAACAGGCTTCAAAGACACAGAAAAGGCCCTTCGTTATGAGCTAAGAAGGCAGAAAAACTTGAAGAAACGTGGGAAGGAAGTGGAAAGGGAAACGAGGTCCTACGACGATTCATCCGGAACCACAAAGTCCCTGCGTACAAAAGAACACGAAGCGGACTACGGCTATATCTTTGATCCCGACCTCACGAGAATAGAGCTAAAGAAAAGATGGATAGAGGAGTTATCCCAAGAAATCCCTGAACTCCCACATGAGAAGAAGGGTAGATATGTGGAGGAATACGATGTATCCAAGGAGGTCGCCGCCACGCTTTGTTCCGATTTCGAGTTAACCATGACCTTTGAGAAGCTTATAGATAACTTGAGCGTAGAGACGACATCAAACATACTCGCGGGACCTGTTAAAAAAGTGTTGAACTACAATGAAATGAGGTTCAGGGAATCCGAACTAAATATCGATAAGCTCCGTAACCTTATAGAAATGGTTGAAAGCGGAGAAATAACTGAAAGAAACGCAGAGATGATCCTCAGAGAGATAGTTGTCGATGACAAAAATCCAAAAGAAGTAAAGGAGGAAAAAGGGTTCGGCAAAGTCGAAGGCAACGAGATAGATAAAATAGTTGGAGAAGTTATAGAAGAGAATGAAAGTGCAGTAGAGGATTATAGAAAGGGTAAAGAGGAGGCTTTGAACTACCTTATGGGTCAGGTTATGAGCAAGTCCCAAGGTAGGGCAGATCCCAGTGAGGCCAGAAAGATTCTGAAGAAGAAGGTTGGGATCTGATGCGGGAATTTATAATGTATTCAAGCAAGGGCGCCACCACCCCCGAATTCTTTCTCAAAGATCTTCCAGGTAGTGGTGGGAGGATGGATCTGGTTGCGAGATGCGTTATTTCCGCTCTGTGGTTGTCGAGGGATATGAGAAGGGATAGTAGAATAGTCTTTTCGTTAAACGGTCCGCCTGATCCGCCACTGGCCATCTCATTCGACGGAGGAGAGCTTGAGAGAGTCTCACCCGATGAAAGGAACATATCTATATGGATCAAAAAAACTCTCAAGCAGAGAAAGGATGTCGGAGAAGATTGGTTAGAAACACATAAAGGTATACAAATTTCCCGAAAGAGCTTCTGGAACCTTTTGGAGGAGAGAAAAGATAAGAATCTTTATATTTTACAAGAAGAAGGAGACGATATAAGAGAAGTAAAACCCAGAGGCGAGGACATTTTTGTACTGGGAGATCACATCGGACTCCCTGAAAACGGGAAGTTTGCTGAAAAATTTGGAGCAAAAAGAATTTCGGTTGGCCCCGAAAGCTATTTTTCCTCTCAGTCTATATCAATAGTACACAACGAACTTGACAGAAGAGGAGTTTAATTAGGTCTAAAAATAAATAACTTTAAAATGTTGGGTCCTGTAAGAGGAACAAATATAAAAACACAGGAGTCCAATTATGGGCCCGTAGCCTAGTCAGGATTCAAGGCGGCTGGCTTCGGACCAGCAGATCGGGGGTTCAAATCCCTCCGGGCCCGCCAACAAAAAGCCCATTTGATCCTGATCACATCCTATATTTGGGCTCCCGTAGTCTAGTCCGGCCAAAAGGTTGACGTGCACGAAGTGTACGCCCCAGGCCATGGATACGAGCCTCTCGAGCTCGGGACCCGGGTTCAAATCCCGGCGGGAGCACTATTTATTTTTCACAAAAAATAGGGCTACTCATTTTTAGGCACTACATCAATCAAAGAAAAAGCTCCAGAAAAGAAAAACATAAAATAAGAAATCGAATCCAATTTGTTCTCGTACCGAAACGAGTTACTTCACTAAATCTTCTTTACGTTTACGGCTCGCGGTCCTTTCTCACTCTGCTCCGTTTCAAACTCTACTTCGTCTCCTTCAGCAAGATTTCCTTCTTCGACATCGCTTCTATGGACAAACAGATCATCGTCGCCACCTTCGGGCTCGATGAAGCCGTAGTTCTTCTGGGTATTGAAGAACTTTACTGTACCTTTCACAAAACTCACCTCCTAGCTGATAGGGTTTAATCTCTAAGTATTTAAGTGTTGGTCCATCGGAGAAAATAAAAAATGCCATAGATCAACCTATGGCAGACAGAAAATATCACGAAGAAACAAATTCTAAGCTACCATATTCTTCTTCTTTTCCTCTATAAGCTCGTTGATTTCTTCGTTGTTCTTCTTCCAGAAGTCAAATTCCGAATCTGTCATGGCATAGGGAAGCTCTATGTTTTCTATAAGTTCGTACTTTCTTCCTTTCACCTTCTTCTCTCCATCAACTTCTACAACGTCTGCCTTAAGGCGGACCTTGGAATTCTGCTTCCCAGGCTTGACTATGACTTTGCCTTCTGATTCTATCTTCACAACGGATGCGTGCTTGTAGATCATATAATAGACACCCCAACAAAAAACAATTGAAATTTTTGTATTTAGCCCCAAGGGTTACTTTATGTTCAAAGTATTTAAACTTTTTCCCTCAATCGTCGAACACTTGACATCAAACCAAATTATATAAACTTCTACACAGAAAACCGTTGACATGCGGGGGTACCCAAGCGGTCAAAAGAAAACTTTCGAAAAGTTTTCATACAAATTCTGACCACAGGGGCTAGGTTCAGGGCCTAGTGGCTTAGTGCCTTCGTCGGTTCGAATCCGGCCCCCCGCACCATTATAAATCCTTGTCCAGATCTCCGAGTTTTTCAAAAAACTTATCAGCAGCTTCAGTAGAAACTTCCTCGGCAAAGACAGTATACGCTTCCAGAATTCCATAGTCCTTTGCACTTTCTAATATCTTCTCCATTACACCGGATGAGATTTCAGGGAGATCTTCCTTGTCCAGATCTACAAAAAGATTGACATCGTCCTCCTTGTCCTGCGCGTCTTCTACATCAAAGTTACGCGGAAGCAAAGATCTTAGCTCATCATCTTCCATGGTCTCCATGTGGAGTTTATGCGCACCACAAAAAGGACATGTATCGGGCTTTTCCGTGCCCAGATAGACTTCGCCACACACTTCGCATCGACATGCTTCGTACATTGTATAAAAATTGACCCGAAAACTTAAAAAGTATAATTTAAACAATCAGGGTAAATAACTACTGAAAGGTTACAAATAAACCAAAGCTTTAAATAGTAAGAATGTTAATTACTAGTTGGTGACAATAAATGTCAGACGATTATGATGTCAGGGGGCCCGTTAACGGTCTTCTAATTAAAGTTGATGAAGAGACTGGTGAAAGGAACTACTTTGGATTAAATGAAAGCGAAGGTCTTGAGTTAGAAGAGGTATATGAGGCTCCCGAAGACTCAGAAAGTGGATACGTCGGTGTTCCAGAAGAGGTAAGAGAAGAACTCAATGAACAGGTTGGAGATAAGGTGGATGATGTATGGAACGTTGTAGTAAGAAATCCTGACAGTGGGAGATATTTCAGACAAGAACTGACAAAGACTGCAGAAGAACTGACAAAAGATGGAGATTCGACTGCAGATAATCCAGGTAGACACGCAGTAATGAAAAGTGATCTCATCGAGGCACTTAAGCTAGAAGAGAAGGAAACAAGGGATACACCGAATTACAAAAAGAAGTACGAAGGAGCTGAGATATTCGCCGGCTACTAACCCACCTCTTTAATATTTATTTTAAAAATAAAAAAAGATGTGAAAAGGTTTTTACAGCCTCTCTTTGAGTCCCTTCAGTGCCTTCTTGTGTCTCTCCTCGTCCTTCGCTGTTGTAATCAGGTGCGCCTTCGTCTTCCCTGACTGTTCCTTGGCTATCTCCATCCTCATGCTGTTGGCGTCGTCCTCGCCGCCGATCATCTTCTCAAGGTTTTCCTTCGTGTCACCGACCATTCCTGCCAGCTCTGCTGCAATCCCTGCGTGTTCTGCCTCCGCCATGGCATTCTCCCTGAACTGCCTGGCTATTTCAGGATATCCTTCTCTCTCGGCCTGACGGGCCATAGCCATGTAAAGACCTACTTCCTCCGTCTCGTCTTCAAACCAGTCCTTTAGGTAGTCTTGAAAGTCCATATTTTCACCTCCGTCGAAATCAAAACTTGGTCAAGATTTTCTGTGACAAAGCCACCAGTCATAACAGTTGATATCTCCTTTCTCTTCCTGCTTCTTCCTCTTCTCTATGGCACTCTCACTTGAAGCGGGTGGCAATACAACATCTTCTTCAAGAAGTTCGTTCCTTGGCCAGTTTGCCGGGATAGCTACACCCTCATCGTCCGACTTCTGAAAACCTTTTATCATCCTCAAAATCTCATCTATGTTTCTTCCAAGTTCAGGAGGATAGTAAAGAATGGCCCTCACAGTAGCCTTCGGATCAACGATGAAAACAGCTCTAACGGTCGCAGTTCCACCTGTACTGTGCAAAAGCCCAAGCTTCTCGGCCACCTTTCCGTTTCCATCGGCGATGATTGGAAATTCAATCTTCTCACCGAGCTTCTCTTTAATCCACTCCGTCCACTTCAAATGGCTGTGAACCTGGTCTATACTTAATCCTATTAGCTCCGTGTTCAGTTCTCTGAATTCATCGTACTTCTTCTGAAATGAGTAGAACTCCGTTGTACAAACCGGCGTGAAGTCCCCAGGATGCGAAAAGAGCAGAAACCATTTGCCCTTGTATTCATCAGGTAGCTTGATTTTGCCATCGGTTGTAACCACTTCTAGTTCAGGAAATCTGTCACCTATCAAAGGCATCTCATTGTTTTCGTTTTCCATAATATCACCTCCACTTCGAAAAAGCTTATAAACTTTGACTATCATTATAGATATAACTACTAATATAAAAAGATTTGGTTCGAAAATCGTTATATAATGGATAACATGGACGAAAAAGACAGAAAAATCATAGAAATGCTTGAAGAAGATGCAAGAAGATCCTTCACAGAAATAGCCAAGAATATCAGTGTAAGTGAGGCAACGGTCAGAAAAAGGGTGGAGAAGCTGGAGAAAAGAGGAATCATAGAAGGATACACCACAGACGTAAACCCGGAAAGTCTGGGTTATAACACTATAGCTCTACTGGGACTTGATGTAGAGCCTGAAAATCTTTTGGAAGCTGCAGAAACTATAGGCAAAATGGATGAAGTAAAAAGTGCGGCGACCTGTACCGGTGACCATATGATAATGGCAGAAATCTGGGCAAAAGACAACAGACATCTGGGCGAGATAATGTCGGAGAAGATAGGCAGTATAGAAGGTGTGAAGAACCTCCGACCAGCTATAGTCATGGAAGAAATAAAAGGGTAGAAATATTAAATAGGAATATGCTAGTTTTAGGTATAACCGGACCCATAGGTTCCGGTAAGGATGTTGTTACCAACTACTTGAACGAGGAATATGGATTTGAAACATTCAGCTGCGGTGACGCAATAAGGGAGATTGCAAAGGAAAGAGACATTGAGCCGACAAGAGAAAACTTACAGGAACTTGGTAAGAGCTGCAGAGAGAAACAGGGAAACGGGTTCCTGGGACAGAAGGCTGCAGAGATGGCCCGGAACTCACATGGAGAAAGAATAGCAGTAAATGGAATAAGAAGTCCTGAAGAGGTGGACGTTCTCAGAAAAAGTTTCGACGAATCCTTTGTTCTAATAAACGTAAAAACGGATGAGAAGACAAGGTTTGAAAGACTCAGAAACAGAGGAAGAAAAGGTGATCCTGAAAACTTTGAAGGCTTCAAAAAACAGGACAGAAAAGACAAAGAAAAATTCGGAATGGAAGAAACTTTTTCCAAGGCCGATCTGGAGATAGAAAACAACGGCAGCATCAAAGAGCTTCATCATTCAGTTGACAAGATGCTCTCAGACATTATACCATAAAGGATATAGCAAGCGTCATCAACAACATCAACAGAGAAAGTCCTGAGACCACCCTGACTATATCCTCACTTTTTTTCGGATAGAACTTCTCCGATAGAGATTCCAAAATAAGTCCTCCGTCCAGAGGTTTTAGAGGAAGCAAGTTCATGATACCTATACCCAGATTGAGTACAAACATCCAGGAAAAGAGGTTTCGGAGGAAGTCCAGAACAGATCCTGCTCTTGTGTTCCTGTATCTACCTTTAAGAACATAGGTCTCGGATACGCCGGATATTCCCATGAAAGGCTCTCCGGGGTTATCGGGATTTTCAGCAAGGCTGAATGTAAAATTACTTTCCATGGTTTCCACGGTAATCTCATCACCAGGCTCATATCTGTCCATAATCTCCAGAAATTCATCAAAGCTCCTGGTTCTCTGACCGCTCATACTCATTATAGGACTCGTGAGGTTCACTTCCTCCGCTGGAAAGGACTCCATACCGTATTCGGTTGCATTCACATAACCCACGAAACCGACCGATTGTATAGTAAAGGCAGGGAGGAAGGCAAAGTTCATGAAAAGAATAACCAGCAGAGCCATGCCAAAATTTCCGAAAGATCCTGCCGAGTAAACCTTTATCTGATCCTTCCAACTCTTCTGATTCAGATCCTCTTCGTCGGGCTCAACAAATGCACCTGGGATGACAGCAAAAAGTGCCAGACCCAGACTCTTTATATTTGATTTGACGTTTTTCACCATTATGCCGTGCATACCTTCATGGACGATCACCAGTACAAGTATAGCGATTATCCACTCCCAGAACGGAACCGCTATCACACCGGGACGGGCAACTGTATCACCGCGCGGAGAAGGTAAAACCAGCGCAGGTCCTTCGGCAGTAGGTGGGCCTACCAACTGCTGAGAAAAGACGTACCCAATGAAAACAAATGCAAAAACCATTCCGGCTATTCCAACGATGCTTGATACTGTTCCAATCTTGTTCCAGAAGCTCTCGTTCCAGGACGCTATTCTCTCGATGATCCCCCTCCCTCTCTGCGTCCTCCTCATAAATAGAACGTAGTTGTTTACCTCTATGTTCTTTCTGTCAACTATGAGAAGAATAGCAAGGACTGCAAAGAACGCAATCACAGAGATAAAGTAGAGGTCCATGGTATCTTTACTTCACAAAGTTTGAACTGTAAGCTTATAAAAACCGACGTGGATTTAATTGTTACCATGACTCAGCACTGGGCCGATAAGATTGCCGATAGAATAATCGAGGAGAGAGGTGACAAGGACGAGTACAATTTTAACTTCGGTATGTCGGTTTCAGGAATGCTACATATAGGAAATCTAAGAGGAGAGCTTGTGATCGGTTCCCGTGTCCAGAAGGTCCTGGAACAAAAGGGGAAAGACGTGAAAATGGTGGGTATTTTCTATACGCAGGACCAGTTCAAAGGGAAAGACGGACAGCTCGATCTCTTTGAGGATCCCAAAGATGCCGAAAGATTTACAGGCCGCAGACTGAAAGATGTACCGGACCCAAAGGGATGTCATGGAAACTGGCCGGAACACTTCAGATCGGAGTTCGTTCCCTACCTCGACAAGTTTGGAATAAAAGAAAACTCCATAACCACGTCAGAGTTCTATCAAATGAAAGAGACGAAAGAACTTATCAAGAAACTTCTTGAAGGAAGATCAAGAGCCAGAGAAACAATAAACAGATACAGGAAAAGAAATCCACACCCAGAGGACTGGATACCTTTTAATCCATACTGCGAAAAATGTATGAGAATAGACTCCACGGAAACCGTTGATATTGATTTTGAGAACGAGAAGGTAAAGTATCGGTGCAGATCGTGCGAAGACGAGGGCTGGTCGAGCTTCGAAGATGGGAAACTGGGATGGAGACTTGAATGGTCTGCTCTCTGGGAGGTCCTGGACATAGACTTCGAGCCCTACGGAAAGGACCATGCAACGCCCGGGGGCTCCCGTGATTCCTGTATAGCTCTATCAAAAGAATTCAAGATGAACTATCCATCGGGTTTTCCTTTCAACTGGGTTTACTGGAAGAGAGGAGGGAACGTAGAACACATGACATCGTCGGGTAATGTAGGAATAACGCCTGAAGAGTATCTGAAAATCGGCGAACCAGATGTTCTGACATACCTCTACATGTCGACAAAACCCATGAAAGAGATCTATTTTAACCCGGAAGAAATCCCCACCTATACAAGGAGATTTGACAGAGCAGAGGACATTTATTTCGGCGTGGAAGAGGCCAGAAGCGAAAAGAGAGAGATGAATATAAAGAGAAACTACGAACTCGCAGTCAAGGATGTTCCTGAAGATAAGCCATTAAGAGCCTCCTACAAGGCATGTTCATTTGTGGCACAGCTCACAGACGAGGAGGAAAGGGTATTAGATCTCCTCGAAAAGATGGAGGAGGTACCCAAAGAAATGGGAAAAAGGGATAGAGAAAGGGTGCTGAGACGTGTAAAAAGGTCAAGAAGATGGATAGAGAAGTTCAAACCCGATGAATTCCTCATAGATATTCAGGAAGATATTTCCGAAGTCGTTGATAAGCTGTCGGACGAGCAGAAAAAAGTACTCATTGCCCTGGGGGATGATTTAAAAAACAGAGAATGGACTGCGACAGACCTGCAGAATAGAATCTACGAGATGAAGGACGAATACGATATATCTACAGGAGATCTGTTCCGTGGAATATACCTCACAGTTCTTGGAAAGAAAAGCGGACCAAGGGCAGGTCAGCTTATAAAGGCAGTTGGCCAGGACAAAGTAGCTGAACTTCTTGATGGTCTCTAGGAACTGAGGTCTTTGAAGAAGTTGTAAAGAGCTGCTATCAAAGCCCCTCCAATGACACCGTCGACGAATGCCCAGACAGCTCCTATAAGTATCCCTACAACGGTGCTGTCAAAACCTATGTAGATACTGGAGATAAGAGGAACAAGTTCCTCCCCCCACCCAAAGCTCGCAGCTACCCCTATGAATACCACGAAGACAACACATACGATCCCGAGAGACGCGGCGAGCGCCCAGGGATCAAGTTCTTCAGTCATTTTATCTCTTCTTCTCTAGTACATGCTTGCAGTCCGGATTTGTGCACTTCCACTTCTCAAATACGTCCTCACCAAACGAGAATGGTACAAGTACACCGTCCTCACACATCGGACAGTCCGGGAAAATGTTTTCCATCTGAATCCACCTCCTATTTTTCTCTTCTTCGAATCTGTTGTTTAAGTTTAACTACTTAACCCTACATACAACCTTTTATTTCCTTTAATAAATCTTCGGCCTCTTTCTCTTCGAGCTCATTGCTCTTCCAACCCAGTTCGACAGAATCGCCATGATACCTCGGTATTATGTGGAAATGTATGTGGAATATCTCCTGTCCAGCCACAGGATTGTTGGACTGAAGTATGTTGAAGCCGTCGGCATCCGTCGCTTCCACAACACCGTCAGCAACGTCCTGGACCACTTTCATCACGTGCCTGAGCTCGTGCTCCGGAAGGTCCAGCAGCTCCGGATGATGCTTTTTAGGAATGACAAGACTGTGTCCCTTTGTAGCAGGATTTATGTTCAAGAAGGCAAGGAAGTGTTCGTCCTCGTAGATCTTCCATGCCGGAGCCTCTCCCCTTACGATATCACAGAATATACAGTCCTGGTTCATAGCTTTTTTGTTTGTGAGGAGATTTAAATAAGTGAAGGTCTGTATTTTTATACTAAAAGGTTAAAGTTGATACTAAAGGCGTTTCTTTGAATAAATTCAAATTGAAATGTCCGAAGCATTGAAAAATATGAACCGGAAATTTACTTTCATTTCGGTTGTCCTGGTAGGACTATTACTGACTGCAATCATTATGTTCTCTTTATCAAGAGAAGGTATAGAGGACGACGAATACAGAGAAAGATACGAAATTTCCTTTTTCGTAAGAGACGAAGAGGGCGAAAGCATAGAAGGTGCCGAGGTGAGTATTTTTGAAAATGATTATGATTTTCCCATGTTCACCCCAATGAAAACGGATGAAGACGGTTTGACGCCGTCCATAAACCCAAAAAAAGGTGAATACAAGTATTCAATTAAACGAGAAGGTTACAAAACCAGCAGAGGCAGTATCTCCGTTGAAGAGGACAAGTTGATAACCAGGTCCTTGGAGGAGAATTAACAAAAAAAAATGATTATGAAATGGCCGATATAATACCCCCACAGGAAAAGAGACATCTTTTATTGGTAACCCTGGTAACATTCTTCGTTGTTTTACTGCTTTCGGCCCCAAGAGAAGTAAAGGCCGATGGAGATCTGATAGTGGATGGTACAACAGAGACACTTTCTGGGTCCCATAGTTTTGAAAACGTAGAGGTAATAAACGGAGGAGAGATTGAGGTCGATTCGGATTCTCTGGTCCTTGAAATTTCCAATAGTTTATATGTCGACGAGGATTCGTCGATACATGCAAACGGACTAAGTTCGGGACCTGGAGACGGTGAACCCTATGATGGTGGTGACTGGATTGCAGGAGGAGGTGGAGCAGGATACGGAGGTGACGGAGGAAGGGGTGATGGGTGGAATGGAAACGGGGCCCATGGCGGTGAAGAATACGGAACAGAAGAAGATGGTGGATCGAACAGTGGTAGCCGAGGAAGCGATGCTAAAAGAGGAGGATCCGGTGGCCTGGGCGGAGGCAGAATAACCATAACTGCAGATACCATAAACATCGAGGGTTCTGTAGAATCGAACGGTGTAAAGGGCAGCAGTGGACGGGCAGGAGCAGGCGGTGGATCAGGAGGAGGTATAACCCTTGAAGCTAAGGAAGTTAATATATCAGGCTTTGTGGAAGCTGATGGAGGAGATGGCAGGGCAGGTTCTGAAACGAGTAATTCATATGGAGGAGGGGGAGGGGGTGGAGGAAGAATAACGATAAGGTACGTTTTCAGAGATATAACAGGAAGCCTTAGTGCTGAAGGTGGCGATGGCGGAGAAAGTAATTGCGGTTGGTGGTCGTGTTTTGGAAGGGGTAGACATGGAGAGGATGGAACTGTTTACTTCGAAGAAATAGAGTACAAGCTTACTCTAGATGTAGAACCGGATGGAAGCGGAGGACTGGAGGTGGAAGGAGAAAATGTCAATGTACCATATGAAAACGAATACAAACACAATACTGAAGTAAATATTCTAGCCGAAAGTTACCAGGGCTGGAAATTCGTAGGGTGGACGGGGGATGTTGGTAATGTAGATGATCCCAGTTCGGCTGATACTACGGTAACGATGGAGGATGATTATTCGGTAACTGCTGAGTTTGAGAAGGA
>SL_8KL_010_SEDDRAFT_10000262_pt1 | contig 45641 bp, 62 predicted proteins | sample SodLakKL_010_SED_4_FD_11160 | JGI IMG/M metagenome (IMG submission 11160)
ATACTTTAATTGTTTATCATACTAAAGAATATAACAGATAAATTGCCCCCTGTCAACCCAGGGGGCTGTTTTTTCTGCTGATATTCAAATTTTATCAATATCATAGCACAATACTTCACATTTTTATAACAACTTAACCCCAGGCACTTTAACCCTTTAATATGAGCGGGTTTGTCATGAACGGGAAATGATCTCCTCAGCAATAACTAGACCAGCTACAGAGGCCTGCATTAAACCCCTGGTAATGCCCGCTCCATCTCCTCCGGCAAATAAGTTTTTCACCTCAGTCTCTAAAGCTGAAGAAACTGCTAACCTTGAAGAGTAAAACTTTACCTCTACTCCATAAATCAAAGTATCCTTGGAGTATAAGCCAGGAGCAATCTTATCTAGAGCTTCTATCATCTCAATGAGACTGGTTAAATGTCGGTGGGGCAGAACTAAACTTAGATCACCGGGGGTGGCTTCTTTTAATGTAGGTTCAACTATGCTGCGGCCAATCCGGGCTGGGGTTGAGCGGCGCCCGGCCAGCAAATCACCCAGTCTCTGTAGCAAAACTCCTCCTCCCAGGAGATTGGCTAACTTGGCAATGGCTCTTCCATAAGTAATCGGTTCTTTAAAAGGTTCAGTAAAGGTTTTGCTGACCAGCAGAGCAAAATTGGTATTGGCAGTCTTAATATCAGCATGACTATGACCATTGACTGTAATAAGTCCCTGATTATTTTCACTGACCACCTCTCCTTCGGGGCAGGTGCAGAAGGTGCGGACTTTATCGTCAAAGGTCGGAGATTGATAAATTAGCTTTGATTCATAGAGGTTTTCTGTCAGGGGTCGGGCAATGGCAGCGGGAGTTTCCACTCTAACCCCTATATCCACTGGATTTAAACTGGTCTCCAGTCCCATCTCTTTAACCTGGCTGGTAAGCCAGCTGGCATTCTCTCTCCCTGGAGCTACCGAAATAAAATTAGCTTCAATCTCTTCGCCAGAAGTAAGCCTTACTCCTCTAGCTTTATTATTTTCAATAATAATCTCCTCAGCCTGGGTGTTAAATTTGATCTCCACCCCTTTATCCAGCAAATAATCCCGCATCTTCTGCAATACTTTTTTGGTATGGCCGGTTCCTAAATGTCTCAGGCGGGCCGGGATAAATTTCAATCCAGCCTTAACAGCTTCATCTCTAAATTTTTCTAATTCCTTTTCTTCAGCCCCAAAAATTCTTTCCGGTGCTCCAAACTCAAGATACCAATCATCAGCATATTCTATTAAGGATTCCAGTTCTTCCCGTCCAATATACTCTTCCATGTTGCCGCCGATATCGGCTGAAAGAGATAATTTTCCATCACTATAGGCTCCCGCTCCTCCCCAGCCAGAGACAATTGCACAGGATGAGCAGGAATAACAGCCACTTCCACTGCCTGGTTTTTCTTTCATTGGACAGGTCCGCTGCTCAATATCGTCACCTTTTTCCAGCAATAATATATCTAGCTCTGGTCGCCGTTCGCTGAGCTCTAGAGCTGTAAAAATTCCCGTCGGTCCGGAACCAATCAGGATAACATCATAGATATTTTTCATTTAAGCAACCTCCCTGCTTAATTTTAAATCTCCAGCAGCAATAAATCCCTGGCGCTGCAGGGGCAAATAAATCAAATAAGAAAGTACAGCAGGTAAAACAAAATGCATTAAAATTAAAACTGGCAGCACCTCAGTACCCATAACTTCTAAAGTGGTGACCTGGCCCACCAGGCCACTGGTGCCCATCCCGGCACCTATCCTGCTATTCTCCAGACCCAGTAGCACAGTAGCCACTGGTCCCAGCAAAGCAGAGGCTAAGGTAGGTGGTAACCAGATCAGGGGGTTTTTTACGATATTTCCTATCTGGAGCATAGAAGTTCCCAGACCCTGGGCAAAAAGACCACCTGGTCCATTATCGCGATAGCTGATAACGGCAAAGCCCACCATCTGAGTTGAACAACCCACCGTAGCAGCGCCTGCTGCCAGGCCTTCCAAACCCAGAGAGATGGCTAAGGCAGCACTGGAAATAGGCAGTGTTAATAACACTCCCATAATAGTAGAGACCACTATCCCCATGGGCAGGGGTCGTAAGGCTGTAGCTGCATTGATGGTGGCTCCCAACCAATAAGTAAAGCTAATAATTGCTGGAGCCATTATTATCCCAGCTGCTCCCCCTGAGATAATAGTCAGGGCAGGGACTATTATTATATCGACAGGAGTCTTACCGGCAATTCGGCGAGCTACTTCAGCTCCAATAAGAGCAGCAATTAAAGCACCCACTGGTTCTCCAATCTGGAGCATGGGCCCGGCTGCAGCAAATTCTACAGTACCTGCCCCTAAAGCCCCTGTTACTATCGAGGCATAAAGTCCCAGACCTTTAACCCCCAGACTGGCAGCCACCCCGGCTCCTATAGCAGGCCCCATGAAATATTGAGCTGTCTCTCCCAGTCTGGACAAAATATTAAGCTGGAGGATGTCCCCCAGCTGAGTGATAATGACCCCGATTATTAAGGAAGCAAAAAGCCCCAAGGCCATACCATTGAGCATTTTTATAAAATATTGCCGCAGATCTAAAAGGTGTTCTTTCATAACGAGCTTTTTCATCCTTTCTGGCTGGCCTAGATTATTTTTCTATTTTATTCTTCCAATCTCTCCAAAATAATATTGTAACCATCTTCCCCATATTCTAAAGCCCTTTTGACTCGACTTATAGTAGCAGTACTAACACCAGTCTTTTCCACAATTTCTTCGTAGGTAACTCCCTCTTTCAACATTTTAGCTACCTCTAATCGCTGTGATAAAGCCTGAATCTCTCCAACAGTGGCTACATCGGTGAAAAACTGATAACACTCTTCCCTGGTTTTAAGCTTTAAAATAGCATCAAAAAGCTGGTCCGTCAATTCATTTTCAATCTTTTTGGCCATTTTATTTCTCTCCTTTCACTCCCATTCAATGGTTCCTGGGGGTTTTGAAGTTATATCATAAACAACCCTATTCACTTCTTCCACTCTATTTACTATCCTTCGGGAAATCTTATCAAGTTCCTCCTCTGGAATTCTAACCCAATCAGCAGTCATGGCATCGCTGCTGGAAACAGCCCGCAGAATTATCGGATAACCATAAGTCCGGGCATCGCCTTTAACGCCAACACTGCGGATATCCGGCAGTACTGCAAAGGCCTGCCAGATATCTTCCTTAACGGCAGAGTTTTCCAGCTCTTCCCGAAAGATTGCATCAGCCTCTCGCAAGATGGCTAGCTTCTCTTCAGTCACCTCACCAATTATTCTTATAGCCAGACCAGGTCCAGGAAAGGGTTGCCGGTAGATAATCTCCCCTGGCAGACCTAACTCTTCTCCCAGTTTGCGAACCTCATCTTTAAAAAGGTCTCTAAGAGGTTCGATTATTTTAAGCTCCATCTTCTCTGGCAATCCGCCAACATTATGATGGGATTTTATCGTTTCTGCCTGCTGGTGCTCACCACTTTCAATGACATCTGAGTAGATAGTTCCCTGGGCTAAAAAAGTAATTCCCTCTAATTTCCGGGCTTCCTCTTCAAAGACCCGGACAAAGGTTTCGCCAATAATCTGCCTTTTTTCCTCGGGCTCCTGTACTCCAGCTAGTTTTTGCAAAAATTTATCCCGGGCTTCAACCTTGAGCAAGGGAATAGCAAACTCTTCAGCAAAGGTTTTTTCCACCTGTTCAACCTCTCCCTGACGCAAAAGGCCATGATCGATAAAGATACAGCGCAGTCTATCTCCAATCGCTTCATGGAGCAGGGCAGCCGTTACCGCTGAATCAACTCCCCCTGAAAGACCTAAAACCACCCCATCTTCCTCACTTAAGTTTTCTTTTATGGTAGCTATTTTATCGGCTTTGATTTCTTCTATACTCCAGCTCTTTTCCACCTGACAGATATCAAACAAAAAATTCTGGAAGATCTTCTGGCCTCTCTCAGTATGTTCTACTTCAGGATGAAACTGCAGGCCATATAACTGCTTTTCTCTGTTTTCTAAGGCTGCAATGGCAGTCTCAGCTGTTTCTGCTACTACTGTAAAACCCTGAGGAGGCTTATCCACACTGTCTCCGTGGCTCATCCAGACTGTAAGCTCTGCTAAACTATGGCCATTTTTAGATGAGCTGTCGCCGTTTTTAAAAGCAATACCAGAAAAAAGCGGTGATTTTTGGCTGACCTTTAACTCAGCTCGGCCATACTCTGATATACCCCGGGTCGTCAGTCTTCCTCCTGGCAGAAGATCAGCCATCAATTGCATACCATAACAGATACCTAAAATTGGTTTGCCTAACTGAAAAATCCTTTCATCAATACCGGGAGCTCCACTTTCAGCCAGGCTAGCCGGTCCACCAGAAAGAATTATGCCTGCCACTTCTTCCCTGGCAAAATAATCCAACTCCTGCTCAGGGGATACTATCTCACTAAAAACCCCTAATTCTCTAATCCTTCTGGCAATAACTCTTACATATTGCCCACCAAAGTCCACCACTAATATTTTTTTGTTCATTATTTGCTCCTCTCTCTTATCAACTATATCGGCTTAGGAATCAAATTTTTTCTGACCATAAAAATTATACCACAAATTATATCTGCAAGCAAAAAGGCAGCCCCCCTCTAAGGAGGCTGCCTTAACTTCTAACAATTAATTCTATTTTTGTAGGGGAAGGGGGCTTACATCATGCCGCCCATTCCACCCATTCCACCCATGCCGCCCATGCCGCCGGGCATGCCGCCGCCTGGGCCTCCTGGGCCGCCATTATCATCATCGTCATCTTCTGCTCTTTCGGCCACCAAGCACTCCGTGGTCAAGAGCATAGCTGCTGCACTGGCAGCATTTTGCAGGGCAGATCGGGTTACTTTAGCTGGATCAATAATTCCAGATTCAATCATATCGACATATTCACCCTTCATGACATCAAAACCTTTGCCCTTATGCTCGCTCTTAAGCTTTTCGCAGACAACCGAGCCTTCATAACCGGCGTTATTAGCTATCAATCTAACAGGTGATTCTAGAGCCTTTTTAACTATTTGACAGCCAGTTGCTTCATCGCCTTCTAAGTCCAGCTCAGTTAGAGCTTCTAAGGCCTGCAGATAGGTTGCTCCTCCACCGGGAACCAGACCTTCTTCTACTGCAGCCCGGGTAGCTGAGAGAGCATCCTCTATACGGTGCTTTTTCTCCTTCAATTCAGTCTCGGTAGCTGCACCAACTTTAATAACAGCTACTCCACCGGCCAATTTAGCCAGTCTTTCTTCTAATTTCTCTCTATCAAAATCAGAATCGCTACTATCGATCTGCTTTCTTATCTGAGCGATTCTTCCTTTAATATCTTCTGCATTGCCTTCACCTTCTACAATAGTGGTATCGTCTTTGGTGATAGTAACTTTACTGGCCTGACCTAACATGCTTACATCAGCATTTTCCAGCTTAAGACCGAGATCTTCGGTAATTAGCTGACCGCCAGTCAGGATAGCAATATCTTCAAGCATGGACTTTCTTCGGTCACCAAAGCCAGGAGCTTTAACAGCAACAGCATCAAAGGTTCCTCTTATTTTATTTACTACTAAAGTAGCCAGTGCTTCACCTTCTACATCCTCAGCTATTATCAATAGAGACTTACCGGATTGAGCAACTTTTTCTAATAAAGGAAGTACATCCTGTATACTAGAGATCTTTTCATCGGTAATTAATATATATGGATCTTCCATGGAAGCTTCCATGGTATCGGTATCAGTTACCATGTAAGGGGAGAGGTAACCGCGATCAAACTGCATACCCTCTACCACATCAAGGGAGGTTCCCATACTCTTTGATTCTTCTACAGAGATTACTCCGTCCTGACCAACTTTTTCCATAGCTTCAGCAATCAGATCGCCAATCTCCTGATCATCGGCAGAGATAGCGGCTATCTGGGAGACTGCTTCTTTGCCTTCTACAGGCTGACTGATATTAGCAATTTCATCGGTCAGGCAGTCAACGGCTTTCTCAATACCTCTTTTCATCAGCATTGGATTGGCACCTGCTGCTACATTCTTAATTCCTTCCTGGAAAATTGCTTCAGCTAAAACAGTAGCAGTAGTGGTACCATCACCAGCAACATCATTAGTTTTGGTAGCTACTTCTTTTACTGCCTGTGCACCCATATTCTCAAAGTTATTCTTTAGTTCTATTTCTCTAGCAATGCTAACTCCATCATTGGTGATTGTTGGAGAACCAAAGCTTTTTTCCAATACAACATTTCTTCCCTTTGGACCCAGGGTTACTTTAACCGAGCGAGCCAGAGAAGTTACTCCATCCTCAAGAGCCCGTCGGGCATTTTCTGCAAATTTTAACTCTTTAGCCATTATATTTCCCTCCTTATTTTATGTTATTCAATAACTGCCAGCACATCTTCCAGGCTTAAAACGATAATTTCTTCTCCTTCAACTTTAACATTGGTTCCAGCAAACTTATCAAAGACTACTACATCTCCAACCTCTACAGCTTCCAGCTCAGAATCTGCACAGCCGTTACCTACTGCTATTACTTCACCCTGCTGGGGCTTTTCTTTTTTAGCAGTATCAGGTAAGACAATACCGCTGTCGGTCTTTTGTTCTTCTGGTTCAATCTGTTTGATAGCTATTCGTTCATTAAGTGGTCTTAATTGCATTTAAATTAACCCCCTTCTTGATAACTTAATTTATTTTTTGTTAGCACTCAATAATGTCGAGTGCTAATATTCACAGTTTATATAATAATAAAGGGATTAAAAGATTTCAAGCAGCATTTAAGGCTTTTTAAACCTTTCTGAAACGATTAGCTAACAATATATAGTTTTTACTTCTTTATTCTTTGTTATTCTTTATTTAATTTTTGCGAGAGAATAAAAAGTCTATAAAAGAGAAATTTCACAGGATAGTCTTTCCTCAATAGCAGTATAATAATCTCCTTTAAGGTCTCGTCCCTGGTTATCAAAGGGCAGTGAAGACATGATTACCCTGCTCTTTTTTATTTTTGGTTCTTGTTTTAAGGTTTTAAAAATATCACTAACAGTCAGTAGACCGGTGGCGGAAATGTTGCCACCAAAAAATTCAGGTTCAGAGATTTTTAACTGCCAATTTTTATCTAGTTCTTTTTCTAAGCGCAATAATGCCGCCTGTAACCTTTGAACAGCAGCGGGCGCTGTTAAAATAATAATATTTTTTCTATCAGTCTTAATTATCTCTTCTTTTAAGTTTTCATAATCCGGCCGGGAAAAATCATAGGCCATAACCAATCCCCCGTAGTCAGTCGTCGATTGAAAACCCTCTTTACTCCTGACCTCTTTAGTCAAACTTTTTGCTCCTCGTTTAATTAATACTTTAAAGCTTTCCTTTTTTTCCAGCAGATTATTAAATCTATGAAAAGCTGCCACTCTAGAAAAGGGCTTATCCCCCTCTATCTCCTCTAAAATATCTCCAGCTTTAAGGCCGGCTTCATGGGCGGGGGTATCCCTGATTATTCCCTGAATAACTGGTAGTAAATCAACGATTTCTGCCGACTCATAAATCAAAGGCAACTCCACTTCTCTCTGTAAATCAGCTATCTTTTCTTTAAGCTTTTTATCTGCAACTGATAAAACCTGCTGTAAGTTTTGGGTAGCAAACCTGGTATACCCAGGTTTAAATAATCTCACCACTTTAAATTTATTTGTTTGTGCTAAAAATTTTATAGTTTTGCTGATTTCAGAAAAACCAGTAAGCCTGGGCAAGACCACCATACTTCCTTCTAACTCAATTTCGGTGTTAGCAAGTTCTGTAATGACTGTTTTTATCCGGGCAGGTTTTTTGACACCTAAATATTTTTGGCGATAATCAGGGGAGATTAGATTTAAAGAAAGACAGAGTCTTAGGGGTTTAAAGTCCTGGAGAAGCTTTATATCTTTGATTTTTAGGCCCTCTCCAGAGCTGGTGATCTTTAGTGGGGTCTCAGGGTATTTTTGCCGCAGCTTCAGTAATATCTCCTGCCATCGAGGATGGGAAAAGGGTTCTCCCTCATTGATCCTCGTTGCTGACTCTCCTATTACTACCGGGTTATCAGTATCAAGGTAGGGGAAAAGATCCTCTAATAAAGCCAGCGAGAGATGACCTAACTGAAAGCTTTCTATTTCCCGGGGGTTAAATTTATGACTGCAAAAAATGCAGGACTGAGGACAGGCCGAGGTCAGGGGGAGAATATTGAACTGCTGAACACTTTGATATAAAACACTTAAAGCATAATCATCTATCACAAATTCCACCTGCTTTTTCTCCTTGTCTAAAAAACAATTTGTAAAGTGCTTTCAAAGTTTTAAGGTAGGCTCAACCTCCTGACTCAAAGGGTCACTCTCTCCCCTAAGTCTTCGATAATAGGCAGCTGCAGCAATCATAGCCGCATTATCAGTGCAGTATTCCAAAGGAGGCAAAAACAGGGGTATATCATAATTAGCAGCTAAACTTTGAAAATCAGTCCGCAACTTCTGGTTGGCTGCCACCCCTCCAGCCAGCAACATCGCTTGAGGCTGATAATTAGCCAGAGCTTTATCAACCTTTATTTTTAGACTATCTATTACCGCCTGCTGAAAAGAAGCCGCCAGATCGGCTAAATCCACCTCTTCTCCACGCTGCTTTTTATTATGAACATAATTGATTACCGCTGTTTTCAATCCACTAAAACTAAAATCATAGTCAGGAGAATTTTCCAGAGCTCTGGGTAGATTAATATTATCAGCACCATTTGTTGCCATTTTTTCTACTGCCGGTCCTCCAGGATAGCCTAACTCCAGATATCTAGCCACTTTGTCAAAGGCCTCCCCGGCTGCATCATCTCTAGTGCGACCTAGAATTTTATAATTTCTCTGGTCAGTAAAATATATCAGATCAGTATGGCCGCCAGAGACTGTTAAACAGATAAAGGGAGTTGGTATCTTTTCATGGACTAAAAAGTTAGCATAAATATGTCCGGCTACATGATTTATGCCCAGAAAGGGAATATTAAGACTAAAGGCTAAAGCTTTAGCTGCAGCCATACCCACCAGCAGGGCTCCTACCAGTCCTGGACCCTGGGTAGCCGCTACGGCTTCTAGATCAGCTAAAGATACTTCAGCTTCCTTTAAAGCTCTTAGAATTATGCGGTCAATGGCCCGCAAATGCTGGCGAGAAGCAATTTCTGGAACCACTCCGCCAAACTCCTCATGCCAATCAACCTGAGAGGCTACAATGTTGGCAAGTAGTTTAGGCCCTTTAGCTGTACCCTTGACGATAGCAGCCGATGATTCGTCACAGGAAGTTTCTATGGCTAAAATTAATGAACCCTTAAAATCAGTCATGGAAATTTTCTCCTTCATCTTAATTTTGTTTCTTATTGCGATTTAACACTGCCTGAGGTTTCTTTAAATAATTAGGCTCCAGCTCTGATGGCAAAATCGTCAGGTCTTCTTGCAGGTAATAGCTTCCCAGTTCAGCCAGCTTACCTCCCCAGCCCTGGCTTTGATAAGCCTTAAATAATTCTAAAGAAAATTTTCCATGGGAGACTGCTGATAATTGCTGCTGATAATTCTTTACTGCCGGCCCCACTGCTAAAACCCGGGAGTTGTTTTTGACTTTATCCTGGATAAATTGTGGAATTTCTGTCAGGGAGAGGGCTAAATCCTTACACTGGCGAGCTTTATGGGGTAAAGTTTCGGTTTCACCCTGAAAAAGAGCAGTATAGACCCGATTATTGCCAGCATCTAATAAAGGCAATATATAATCATCATGATTTAGATATCCTGCTGTCATTATTTCCAGGCTGGAGATTGCTACAATCTCAATCTCCTGGACCAGAGCAAAACTTTTCACTGAAGCTAAAGCAATCCTCAAACCGGTAAAGGAGCCTGGGCCAATATCTACGGCTACAGCCGATAAGTCAGCAAAGGCAAGGTCAACCTCTGTCATGATATTTTTAAGAGTCGGTATCAATCTTTCGTTATGACGATGGCCAAGGTGAATATTGTAATCAACAATCACCTGACCCTCCGACCAGATTCCCAAGGAAAGCTGCTTGCTGGAGGTGCTAATCCCTAATAAATTCATCTTTTTCTATCTCCTTTAATAATTGCTGACTCTTTTCTCCCCGGGCACTAAAACTTAGGCTTCTCTTCTCTGCCCCGGTTTTGCTAAATTCAATCTTGAGGTAATCTAAGGCCTCAGACAAAATTAATTCAGGCCATTCAACTAATATTAAACACTCCTCTGTCAGGAGGTCATATAAACCCAGATACTCCAACTCCGCCTCTGATTCTAAACGGTAAAGGTCAACATGATAAACAGTATAAGTGGCTAAAGAAAATTCATTGATAAAGGTATAGGTGGGGCTGGTAACCCTCACCTCTGGAGCCAGTTCAGCCATCACTCCCTGTACCAAAGAGGTCTTGCCTGCCCCTAGCTCTCCTGAGAGAAAGACCTTCACTGCCCCCTTTAATTTATCCTGCTCATTATTAATTATCCTGTCTGCTGCCCTGGCTATAACTCCACCAATTTTTTGAGTGAATTTAGCAGAGTTGCTCTCCACTATCAGTTTCTGCTGTGGCGACTCATTATTTAGCCCCTTATTATCCATTAAATTTTTCACCTGCACTCTTAAATTTCTAGCTCTTAAATAATTAAATCTCTTCCCCGGTTATGAAGACAGCTTCTACTTCTGTTGAGACTTGAAAGGGATCAGCAGAGAAAACAGCCAGATCAGCATCTTTCCCTTTCTCTAAACTGCCCACCCGATCAGCTATACCTAAAATTTTAGCTGGATTAATGGTAATAGCCCTTAAGGCCTCTTCCTTCTCCAAACCGGCCTTAGCAGCTAAAGCAGCATAGAGAGTTAAATTATGAACAGGAATTACAGGGTGGTCGCTCATGATAGCCACTGTAACCCCGGCTTCAGCCAAAACAGCTGCTGTTTTAAAGTCTCTTTCCCTAACCTCCACTTTAGAACGGGTAGTCAGGCTAGGGCCTACTACTGCTGGCACTTCCGCCTCAGCCAGTTTTTCAGCAATTTTATGGCCCTCGGTGCAGTGTTCTATGGTGAGTTCAAGGGAAAACTCCTCTGCTATCCTCAGGGCGGTCATAATATCATCAGCCCTATGGGCATGAGTTTTTAAGGGTAATTCACCCTTTAAAACCGGGATTAATGTTTCGTATTTAAGGTCTTTATCAAAGGGTTCATCTTCTTTTTGGTTAATCTTTTTGGCCAGATAATTTTCTGTTTCCTGAAAAGTTTTGCGCAGGAGGGCAGCTATTGCCATTCTGGTGCTGGGAGATTGATTTTTCTCTTTATAGACTCTCTTGGGGTTTTCTCCAAAGGCTGCCTTGATTCCCACAGGACTTTTAACGACCATCTCATCTACTATGCTGCCACTGGTTTTTAAAGCCATACACTCTCCGCCTATGACATTGGCACTTCCAGGGCCAGCCATCACAGTGGTAACCCCATGCTCCCGGGCATCTTCCAGGCCCTGATCATCGGGGTTAATAGCATCTATCGCCCTTAACTCCGGTGTTATAGGGTCGGTCATCTCATTATAATCAGCGCCTTCCCAGCCTATGCCCTCTTCCCCAATGCCCAGATGAGTATGAGCATCAATTAATCCCGGTGTTATAACTTTATCGGAATAATCATAGACTTCAGCATCTTCTGGGAGAGAAATATCCTGGCCAAGGTCCTTTATTGTTCCATCTTCGATAATTATTAAACCATCTTTAATGACACCTTTTTTACCCATTGTCCTAATTTCTCCAGCTTTAACTGCAATCATTTTATCTCCTCCTAGATGTGGTCTTGCTTAAAAATTACGTTCCTTTAAAAAACCGGCTCCAAAAAACCAACTTCTTCCCCTCGATGATTAGTAACTACAGGTTTGAAATATTTAGCCAGCGAATTCTCTTCTTCTTCATTTAAAACTTCAAGTTCAGATAAAATCTTCATTACCACCGGCGGCAGGGCTCGTCTATGGCCATCAATTATTTTAATGGCCACCCCTTTATCCTGATAACCAAAACAAAAGACACCTTCAGCCCCTGACTTGGCTATTAATTTCTTGTTGGTAGCCTGCAACAGGACAGAATTAAAGCGCCCTTCTCCTCCTATTGCCAGGGGGTGGGCTAGCATGGCTGCCTTTATTTTATGAGCTGCCCGGGCTAAATCCTCGCTCACCGTAAGGGGGCTGCTCAACCTGGCAAAGGCTAAAGCCATATTTTTTAAGGGCAGACCATAAACTACCACTCCACAGCCATCTGTCCCTCTTACTATCTTTTCCTGCGGGTAATCAGTGAATAGACTGATATAATCCAATAAATATTTTTGTAAAGGATGGGCCTCCTTTAAGTAATTTTCCACATCCCAGCCCTGATGCTGGCAGAGAGCTAACATGCCAGCATGCTTGCCAGAACAATTATTATACAGGGGGCCAGGTTTCCTGCCCGCCTGGCGGAGCTTCCTCTTTGCCTCCCTGCTATAAGGTAGATGACTGCCACATTTTAAGTGCTCTTCTCCCAGGTTAATTTTAGCCAGGATAGAACGGACCAGCTCTAAATGTCTCTCCTCGCCACTGTGAGAAGCTGTTATAACTGCTAATTCAGCTGGAGATAAATCAAAAGCAGCAGCAGCTCCAGAATCTACCAGCGGAAGAGCCTGGATGGGTTTGGCTGCTGACCTCCAGTAGGTTTTCAAATCTGCCTCTCCATAACTGAGCACTAATGTTCCACTATTATCAACAACTGCAATCGAACCCAAGTGCTGGCTTTCAGTCAATTCTCCTCTAACTACCTCTACCAACCTGGCCTGTGCCAAAATAGCCTACCTCCTATTCTAATTTTCAAACCCGGCAAAAATTTGCCTAACAAAATTAAAGCCCCCTATTCGGGGGCCAGTTATGTATTTTTCAATCAAGTTAAAATTCTATCAAACCCAGGCTTATCTCAATAGCTCTATTTACCTGGGTTATTATTTTAGAATCTAATCTGGTTATATGTCTCTCCAATCTCTGCTTATCTAAGGTTCTGATCTGTTCTAATAAAATAACAGAATCTTTATCAAGTTCACTATCGCCTGCTTCGATTTCAACATGGGTGGGTAATTTAGCTTTTCTGATACGAGAGGTAATAGCAGCCACAATCACTGTGGGGCTGTAGCGGTTACCGATGTCATTTTGAATGATAACAACTGGACGGGTACCTCCCTGTTCAGAGCCTACTACCGGGTTTAAGTCAGCATAAAACACATCACCGCGTAATATCTCCAATTTTTTCACTCTCCACTAAACAATTATTGCTGGCTAATTTAATCACAATCGGCTAGATTATCTTCGTAAAAAGAAATAGCCCTGTGATTATTCAACAATCCTTCATCAGCCAAATCTCTATTTAAATCACTCATTTCCCTGTAGCCATTTTTTAGTTGTTTTTTTATCTGATCTTTCTTTAAATGAGCAAGATACAATCTGACAGCTTCTTTAAAAAACTCACTATTATTACTAACCTCACTGGATCCCAGATGACCCTGTACCTCTTTCATCAAATTAGCCGGAATACTTATCTGCAGCCTTTTATTTTCCCCCAACTAAATCCACCCCCGCTGTTATTTTTTATATTAAATTAGCAAAAATGAGCTAAAAAATAATATTAGTCCGGAATCTTGCTGCTGTCAACCTTGCCCTGTTTCTTCTCTTTTTTGATTAGCTTTTTATAACCCTCAATCATTTCCTTGGCTATTTTTCTCCGCTCCTCTTTGCTTAAATTCCTGTGCTTTTTTAAAAAATCTTTCATCTTATCTCTCCCTCTAATCCTAAGATGTAGGAATAAAATATATAGGAATAAAAATGATTAAGGAATAACCTATACCTATTAATAAGTATATAGCAATTGGAGTGAGCTGTCAACCTAAAATGCTTGAGCTATCAGCCTTTTGACAAATTTTTGCAACATTTATCTCCGGTTTGATTAATAATATTGCTTTGTTTTATAATTTTAGATAAAGTCCCTCGTTTTGACAGTGTTCTATGACTTTATTATAGAAATCTTCCCTGGACAACAGAGAAGAATCTCCTAAGATTATTGCTTTACCAACGGTCCTTGATAAAGCCTTTCTTAAAAGGGAGGGTTTTTGCAAAGGCCCTAGATAGCCATAATCATTACTCCTGACGGTACTTAATATAATGATCTCTCTTTCTAAGCCCTGCCAGGACTCCAGCGGGGCCAAAAAAAGGTTTTCCCTGTTTAGTTTACCTTTAAGATAGCGATACTGGTCTGAAAAAAAAGTGAGCGCTCCAATATTATCAGCCTTTAAACCTGAACTTAAAGCTGTAGAGAGTAAATCTAATACTATTTCGGCTTCTCTACTATTATAATAAGAGTTAGAGCCTGGATATTGTTCTTCTTTAGCCAGCAGATTTTTAGTATCGATAAAAACCAGCTCTTCTCCGCCCAGTAAAGCTTTTTCCTCTGGCATCCCTAGCTCCTCTAACTTTGACTGTCTCTCTCTGTGCTGCTGATTTTCTTGCCCCCTTTTCTTATAGCTAGCCCCGATATCCCCTACACAGTTATTTTCCTGGCAGAGATTATCATTAATAAAATCCATCAGATCAGAGGAAAGGCGATGCTGTATTTTCAAGTGCTGATAAAAATGCTGATTTTTTTCGCTATAGAGGCGATTATAGAGTTGATTATTTTCTTCCTCCTTTGCATCACCAGCCAGCACAAAGCGCCGGGCTTTGGTTAAAGCCGGTAAAAGTTCTATTTCAGCTATCGAATTAGCATCATCAACAATCAACAGATCAAAGAAGGATTCAGTAAGTTTGGTTCTAGCCAGTTCAGTAGGAGTGGCAAAAACAAGCTGAGCCTCTTCAATAACACTGGCAACTGCACTCTCCTTTTTATCTTTAATTCTTTCGGCCAAAACCTGCAACCTTTCTTGCAGTCTTTGGTTTACCTGCTGTTTATCAATATCTATACCAGCTATCTTTTTTCCTGAGGATATCCTATCTTTTTCTAACTTGAGATCTAAAGCCTGAATTTCCAGACGACGGGCAGCAAGATAATTTTTATCCTCCAGCACCTGATTGATTAGTCTAATTTCCTCTAATTCCTTATCTTGAAAAACCATGGAGCCCAGCCAGACCTTTTCTTCTTTCAGGGGCAACAGGCGCCGGGCTATATCTGCCAGCATCTCTTTATATTTGCCAAGCAGCAGCACTTTCTCACCATTACCTAAAGCCTGTTTTAAGATCTCAATAAGGGTCTCAGTTCTGCCGGTACCGGCTCCACCGTCTACCAGGAAAAAGTTTTGGGCCTTCCGGGCCCGCTGAACTGCTGATTTTTGTTCCGGCACCAGGTTATTATTATACCAGTTCTTTAAACGGACCTTACCTGGCAGCCACTGCGGCTCTTCCCGGTCCAGAAGAGCTACATCCCGCAATTTCTTTAAAGAACCTTGAGGATTTTTAAGTTCTTCAAGGACCTGTAAAGATTGGTTATAAAGCCCGTCATGATAGAATTTATCCAGCATAAGTTTCTCTTCAGTCAGAAAATCAGGAAACTCTCCCTCTATAGCTAAAAGAAGATAATAAGAAGATATATCAACTATTTCTCCAGTGATCTCCTCCTCAGTTTCCTCCTGCTGCGGTCTGACTAAAGCCTGATCTCCTATTGTTAAAAAAGTTACAGGTAGCTCCTGTCCTGCCTTTACCCGATAAAGCAATAATAACTTTCGATTATCAAAATAACGGCCATTATATCTCCCCTTAAGCCCTGTGAGGGCCTGACCTCTTCTCTCCCTTATTTCAGGAGAATAATGCTTTATCTCTAAAGAAAATTTATTATTATAATCATCTCTTTCCTGCTTTACTTCTCGCTGTTTCTCCTTCAAATAACTGACCAGATCCGGCGGCATTACATTATTGGGATTGGCAGGATTAACCTTAACCTTTACCCCCCCAATTTGATTGTTGTCCATGGTATCAATGACGCGAGCGGCAACCCTGTCTTCCAATTCTACTTCTGCTTTATTATTGGTGATATTAATTTTACCGATATCTTTATTGGAAACACCGCATTCATTGATAAAAGCTCCAACAATATCTCCTGGACCAATATTTTTTTCAAAGCCACTGATTATTATTTTTATCATCAACTGCACCTCCTGGAAAAACTTATTCCGCTGGCTTATTTTCGCTATCAAGATAAATTTTGCTACCTACCGCTTTCCGTTGCTGCTGATATTTGCCATCATAGGGCTCAGCCGCAGCTTGATCCATCCGGGCAAAGACTAACTGACATATCCGTCTCCCTGCCAAAAGTTTTATCGGTAGACGATTAGCATTGAAAAGTTCTAAAGTAATCTGACCGGCAAAACCTGGATCGACCCAGCCGGCATTTTGAATAAAAAGCCCCATTCTACCGATTGAGCTGCGGCCCTCAACGAAAGCGGTAAGATTATCTGGCAATTTTATATATTCTCTGGTTGCCGCCAGCAGAAAGGAATGAGGTGGAATAACTATCTCCTGCTGCTCTAAACTCTGATATTTTAATTCCTCCGTTAAATCCATACATTCCATGGAATTTTCATTAACCTTAAGAAAACTGTTATCAAGTCTTAAGTCCACTGAAGCCGGTTGGATCTGTTCTGGCTCCAGCGGATTTATCTCTAAATCTCCCCTATCAATTAATTTCTTTAGAGTTCTATCCGATAAAATCATTTATCTACTCCTTTTGAAAATTTAAATTCTATTACTCTGCCATGTTGCGTACTAAATCTCCTCTACTTACAATGCCAACTAATTTTCCATCTTCCACCACTGGAAGGCGGTTAATCTCCTCCCGACTCATAAGCGTTGCTATTTCAGCTATAGGAGTATCTGGTTCAATTATTTCCAGTTTAGTGGTCATTAGCTCGCCAACCTTGATGGCTATATATTTTTTGAATTCCTCCTTGAATTTTCGATAACTCTCAATATATATTATTCCACCAATCAAATTGATATATTCAGGAAAATGCAATTTTTTATCCTTAACAATTAAATCCTTCTCGCTGACTATCCCTACCAATTTGCCATCTTTTAAAACTGGCAGTCCACTTACCTGATGTTTACTCATGATCTTTGCTGCTTCCTCAACGCTAGTCTCTGGCTCTACAGTTATTACATCGGTGGTCATAATATCTTTAGCTGTTTTCATTAGCTTTACCTCCCGGGAAATTAGTTTTTTTCTTAAGCGATTTAAAGGCTCCAGGCAAATAATTTAAAATATCACCAGCAGTAACGGCGTAACTGGACAAATCTTCTGCTGCCAATTCCCCGGCTCTGCCATGAAGATAAGCACCTATGGTGGCCGCTAAATCTTCCGCCAGGCCCTGGGCCATTAATGCAGCGATTAAACCGGTTAGAACATCGCCGCTACCAGCAGTTGCCATTGCCTCCGTGCCGGTGGGATTGATAAATAACTCTCCCTGGGGCAGGGCTATTAAAGAATCAGCCCCCTTTAATAATAATACAAGTTCTTCTTTTTGAGCAAAGTCTTTAGCTATCTCTTTGCGGTTAGCAGTTATATCTGTTATTTGGCCATCACTGAGGCGGGCCATCTCTCCCGGATGGGGAGTGATAATCAGCTCCTGGTCAAAGTCTCTCAAAGATTCCAGCGAAGTCAAATTATTGAGACCATCGGCATCTAATACTAAAGGCTTATCTAGTTTTGTTAGGAGCTTGGAGAGCAATCTCTTCAGCTGCTGGTTTTGTCCCAGGCCAGGGCCTAAGGCTATAACTTCTGCCTCCTTAGCCGCCTTTAAAATAGCTGTCAGAGAATCTTCCGCTATTTTTCCTTCTCTGGCTGGAAGTTCTCTGGTAATTATCTCTGGAGTAGCCGCTGCTGCCGCTCTAACCACAGCTGCTGGTGCAGCCAGTTCAACTAAGCCGGCCCCTCCCTTCAAGGCAGCCATCGCCGTCAGCAGAGCAGCTCCTGACATCCCCTGAGAACCAGCCACTACCAACACCCTGCCAAAATCTCCTTTATGGCCAGTAGTAGACCTGGCTGGAATTAATTTAGCAACCTCTTCATCGGTTAGCATATAATGGCTTACAGCCAGCTTTTTATATATCTGAGGTGGGAAGCCTAAATCAACTAGCTGTATCTCCCCGCAATAAGAACGACCGGGATAGAGCACCTGTCCCAGTTTTAAATTGGCCATGGTCACAGTCCAGTGGGCTTTAACCACCGGGCCAGGTATCTCACCACTGTCAGCCTGCAAACCTGAGGGAATATCGACGGCTAAAGTGGGCTGGGGGTTATTATTAATCAGGGAAATTACTCTGCCAGCCAATCCCCGGGCTGCTCCTGTTATTCCTGTGCCTAAAAGGGCATCAACAAAATAATCTGCTCCTTTGAGGTAATGGTTTATTTCAGTTTCTGATAATTCTTCCATCTCTAAAGTTTTAACTTCAGCCAATTGACAGAAGCGATAATTATCAGCAGTTATTCCAGTGAAATTATCTGGTGATTTTAATAAGAGCAGAGTTACTTGATAGCCCCAGCGTTTTAAATAACGGGCAGCAACCAGGCCATCACCGCCATTATTGCCGCTGCCGGCTAAAATTATAATCTCTTCCTTTGGTTTAGGATTGGCAAATTCCAGCAGTTGAGCAGCCGTGGCTCTGCCTGCCGTCTCCATCAATAAAATCTCAGGAATGCCCAGCTCCACGGCTAACTTATCTGCCTGTTGCATCTCTTCACCAGTTAATAATAGCATTCTTGACTCTCCCTCCTTTGCTCAGCAATCAGAGAGGCCACCGCTTGCTCTCGCTCGTGGCTTAAACTAAGATGAAAATGAGTGATACCCATCTTTTTAGCAGCCTCTCTGGTTCTACCTGCTAATTTAATCTCAGGTTTCTGCTGAGAGTTAATCTTTACTTCTATTTCCTGCCAGTTCAAGAAATTTTTCTCCGGCGATATAACTTTATAAAGGGCTTCTTTAGCAGCAAAGCGGACTGCCAGGGATTCCGCCGGATTGCTGCTCTGCTGACAGTACTGCCGTTCTTGCTCGGTAAATATGCGGGTAAGAAATTTATCGCCAAATCTCTCCACCAGATGAGCTATTCTCCTGACATCAACCAGGTCTATACCATGTCCAATTATCATTTTATTACTCCACCGTCACACTTTTTGCCAGATTCCTCGGTTTATCTATAGAACGCCCCAGAATTTTAGCAGTATGGTAGGCTAATAATTGCAGGGGTAAAACTGTAAGAACCCCGGCCCAGAGTCCATTACAGAGAGGTACCTCTATAACTTCATCAAGGTCCTCCTGAGAAGTAATTATGCCCCCACTGACAACGGCAATCACCCTGCCATTGCGAGCGGTGACCTCTTTTATATTGCTTAAAGTTTTTGGGGCCAACTCTTTCTGGGTCATTATGGCAATCACCGGCACCCCTTCTTCTACTAAAGCTAGAGTGCCATGCTTTAATTCTCCTGCTGGATAGGACTCGGCATGGAGATAAGAAATCTCCTTGAGCTTTAAAGCCCCTTCTAGAGAAAGGCTATAATCTAAATTTCTTCCGATAAAAAATATGCTCTGCTGGTCTTTAAGATAATCTGCAATTTTTTGACATTGTTTTTCTACCCGATTTAAAGTAGCAGTTATTTTTTCTGGCAGTCGCAGTAATTCCCGGCGATGGACAGCCAGTTTTTTGCGTGAGAGCTCCTCCCGCAGTTCCGCCAATTTTAAGGCCAATAGATAAAAAGCAATCAACATAGCCAGATAAGCTTTAGTGGAGGCTACTGCAATCTCTGGCCCGGCCATAATATTGATAACCACATCGCTGCTTCGGGCTATACTGCTGCCTGGAGTATTGGTAATGGCCAGGACCTTACAACCCTTAGCCTGAGCTTTTTTCAAAGCCGCCAGGCTATCAGCTGTCTCACCAGACTGGCTAACAACAATCACCAGCGTATTTTCAGTTAAAAAATCTCTTTGATAGCGCAACTCCGAAGCAATTTCTACCTCAACGGGTAGATGAGCCAGCTCTGCCAGAACATGTTTGCCCACTAAACCGGCATAGTAGGCGGTACCACAGGCAGTAATCATAATCCTTTCAATATCCTTATCCCAGATATCATTTAATTCAGGGATTTTTACCTGATATTCATCAAGGTATTCACCTAAAATCCTTCGAGCTACTATGGGTTGTTCGTAGATTTCCTTCAACATGAAATGCTCATAACCTTTTTTCTCCACCATTTCAGCATCCCAATCTGCCTTAAAAATAGCACGCTTTACTGTCTGATTATCAGCTGAAATAATCCTGACATTTTCACTATCGATAACTGCCATCTCACCATCCTCCAGAATCTTAAACTCACTGGTGACATTTAGCAGAGCTGGCATATCAGAGGCCAAATAATTTTCTTTTTCTCCCAGACCAATTACCAGGGGGCTATCCTGGCGGAGAGCATAGATTTTGCCAGGATTTTTTCTATCTATAACAGCCAGTGCATAGGAACCCGTTGTTTTCTCCTTTAATTTTTGCAGGGAGGAAATCATGTCTTTTTCATAAATTTCCTCAATAAGATGAGCAAGAACCTCTGTATCGGTATCAGAGGAAAAAGTATGGCCTTGAGCCTCCAAATCTTCCTGTAGCTCTTGATAATTTTCAATAATACCGTTATGAACCAGAGCAAACCTCTCCTGACAATCCTGGTGGGGGTGTGAGTTCTCATCACTGGGAATGCCGTGAGTGGCCCAGCGAGTATGGCCAATCCCCAGAGAACCTTCCAGACTCCTGGAATTTAGCTTTTCTGCTAATTTATTAAGCTCTCCCTCTGCTTTCACTACTTTAAGTTCATCACCATTAAGAACAGCCAGACCAGCAGAATCATATCCTCTATATTCAAGTTTCTTTAAACCCTGCATTAAAAATTCCTGAGCTTTTTTCCGTCCAGCACATCCAATAATTCCACACATTGGCAATCCTCCATTTATTTAAGCAAGTTTTTATTTGCAAAAAATCAATCAATTTATTTTATTAGAATTAGAATTGCTGTCTAGATAATTCTAGATAATTAATAAACAAGGACCTCAGTTGAGTCTCTGTCCCCCCAGTTACCTGGTGGTTTTACCTCAACCATTAGGGCTGGTCAGACCCGGAAGCATCCGCCGAACCTTCGATAACTTCCTCCTCGTCATCCTGTCAGGCAGGATCAGGCGCTTTTGCTTTTTAACAAAGACTAAAAGGGCTTTAATTAAGTTCTTCAGCTATCACTGCAGCTATTTTATCCTTCCATTTCTTTAATAAAGCCAGGTCCTTTCCCTCCAGCATCAGACGAATCACCGGCTCCGTTCCTGAAGCTCTAATAAAAATCCGGCCCTGGGTTAACTCTTCTCTCCCCTCTTTCACAACGGACTTAATAGCCTTATTATCTTCTAGTTCCTCTTTTTGGGCAACTTTAACATTTTCTAAGAGTTGAGGCCACTCCTCTAATCCCTGAGCTAATTGGCTTAAGGGTTTATTCTCATTAACCATCACCTCCATAACCTGTAAAGCTGTAAGCATTCCATCACCAGAGACATTATGATCTCTAAATATAATATGACCCGACTTTTCTCCCCCTAAACTTAAGTCCAATTCCTGCAATTTAGCCAAAACATACTTATCACCATTGGCCGCATAGATTACCTCTACCCCCTCTTTTTTCAGGGCTTCTGAAAGACCTAAATTGCTATATTTAGTAGCCACTATCTTTTTATCTGCTAATTTATTTCTTTGAGCTAAATGCTTAGCGCAGATATAAAGAATATAGTCACCATCTATTTCCTGGCCTTTTTCATCTACCAGGATGGTTCTGTCAGCGTCTCCATCAAGGGCAATACCAATATCTGCTTTGCTAGTTAAAACTCTTTCCTTGAGTTCAGCAGTATCGGTTGAACCGCAGTTGACATTGATCAATTCTCCCTGGCCAGAATTATTAATAACCTGCAAATTATCCACTCCGGCTAATTTAAATAATTCCGGGGCCAGCCTATAGGCAGCTCCATTACCACAGTCCAAAATTATCTTTAGTTCAGAAATATCACTGGAGAAAGAACGCAGGACCTGGTCAAGATAAGATTCCAGCAAATATTCTCCCTCCAGTTTACGTCCTACCTGCTCATGGGTAGGGCGAGGAAGACCGCTATTAAGATTTTCCTCTATTTGCTCCTCCAGTGCAGCAGAGATTTTAATTCCCCGGTCATCAAAAAATTTGATACCGTTATCTTCAATGGGATTATGGGAGGCAGAAACCATTATACCGCCCAAAGCAGGTCTAGTTCTACTAAGATAAGATACTGCTGGTGTCGGCACTATCCCCAGGTCTACCACTTCTACTCCCACAGCATTAATTCCAGCAATTAATGCTGCAGCTAACATGTCACCTGAAAGCCTTGTATCTCGCCCCAGCAAAACTTTTCCTTTATTCCCGCTGCTAGAATTATTATATTGCGATAGGACATAAGCTCCACTCTTACCCAATTGAAAAGCAAGTTCCGGGGTCAAATCCTGATTAGCTACCCCTCTGACCCCATCAGTTCCAAACAACTCTCCCAAAGACATCATCTCCTTTTTTTAGTTGAATATACCTGCTATTACATGCCTGCATTCAGGACAACGGTTCTTTTGCAAATAATTATGAGCTGAAAAGCCCTCTCTAATAATAACCTGGCTGCCACAATTAGGGCAGCTGGTGTTACTCTTGTCATTGCCTGGTACATTGCCCAAATAAACATAGGATAAGTGCTCTTTAGCCAACGCATAGGCCCTTAATAGATCTTCAATATCAGTGGCTGGTTCTCTAAATTTATAGGCTGGATGGTATCTGGATATATGCAGGGGAATTTCTGGCTCCAAATCTGCTAAAAATTTAACCAGCTCTTCTATCTCTGACTGAGAAGTATTTTTCCCAGAAATCAGGAGGTTGGTAACCTCTAGGTGGGTAGAAGAAGCAGCAATATACTCTAGGTTTTTCTTAACAGGAGCTAACTCCCCCTGACAAAATTTCCGATAAAATTCATCTCTAAAGGACTTTAGATCTATATTGCAGGCTGAAATTTTGGGGATCAACTCCGCTAAGGGTTCAGGGTTTACAAAACCATTGCTAACTAACACCGTAGCTATCTTTTCAGCCTGAGCCAGCTCAGCCGTTTCACTGACAAATTCATACCAGATCAGGGGCTCAGAGTAGGTGAAGGCCAGAATTTCCACTCCTCTATTCTGACAGAGTTCCACTACCTCCTGAGGTGATAACTCTCTTACCTGAGGGCTATCCTGGCTAATGCGCCAGTTTTGACAGAAGCCACAGCTCAAATTACAGCCCCAGGTACCTACAGAGAGGGTTCTGGCTTCAGGATGAAAGTGATAAAGGGGTTTCTTTTCTATAGGATCCAGGGATATAGAGCTAACTTCCCCGTAATTTAAGGAATTTAGTTTTCCAGCTATATTTTTTCTGGTCCGACAACGACCTAGAGCTCCCGGAGTGAGCTGGCAGTTATGGGGGCACAGTAAACAGCGGACTTCTTTACCTTCTTCAACCTGATAAAATCTAGCAGGATAACCTTGAGAATTATTCATCTTTTTGCTCCTTAAAGCGATGGACTGGAAAACGATAAAGGTTAAAATCCCCCTTAGCTATTTCTTCAGGAGAAAGCCCCGCCTTTTTACCAGCTATTTCAAGCTGTTTTTCCACTGTCTCCACCCCATCTAAATCAGGGAGCAAAACTCCCTTTCTCTGTCCCTTAACCACTACCAGACCATATTTCCTGGGGTCTAGCTGATCATAGTCGACTACCCCCTGCTGTTCCCCTAAAATATCAACGGTAATATAAATATCTGTCAGCTCTCCTGGTGATAAACCGGGAAAACGGGGATCACGCAGGGCAGCAGCTAAAGCATTGCCAGCTATCTCATATGCTAGAGAATCTCTGGTAGGCTCGGTGGTGCCGATACAACCTCTTAAAGAGCTGTCAGCCTTTTTCTTTAGGGAAACGAAACAGCCAGCTTTGATATCATCATTATATTCCAGGTTGACTGCTGTACTATCCCGGGAAAAGAAATGATTTTCCAGTATTTTTCTAGCTAAAGCAGCCGGGTCATAGGGTAATTCCAACATCTTTTACCTCCCATCATTAAAACTTGCCACGCCATAGCCTACGCCAAAGGGTGCTTCATAAGATAATACTTCAATATCAAGGTTGCTTTCACCTGCCATGAGCTCAGAAAAACCCAGGCCTACTAAGAGGGGACGATAGCCACATTCTCCAGCCTCTTCTATCAGCGCAGGGTCGAGGTTAAGAACTCCAGAAATATCATTGGCTGCCAGAGCATCCATTAATTTACGGTCAAATTCTTCCCCGGCAGGAGAATAACCTCCAGGAGCACCGGGTTCAGTGCGATGAGAAAGATCGCCACTTACTAAAAATAATGGTTTGCTGACAGCAGAGCTCTCTTTCAGATAACGGGCTAACTCCTGGCCGAANNNATATAATTTCTCTGATTTCCAGAAAGTCATATTTAGAATTAGCCAGGGAACCTCCTGCAGGCCAGCCTGCTGCAAAAAATAAAGGGGCACCAAAATCCCATGATCCAACTCCCCCCATTCTTTACCCTGCTGGAGCAATTTTACCTCTTTGTCAGTGCCAGAAAAATTAGCAGCTATTTCTTGTGCTAATCCGGGCTGGCCTGGCAGGGAAAAGTTCAATTCTGGAGCACCAAAATATCCTAAATCCCCTCGATATTTTTCAACAGCACTGATCGTAATCCTCTGGCGGTCTACTGGACCATGGGGGCCAATAGCAACTATTAAATCTGCTTCTCTAGCCGCCATCTCAGACGCCAAATTTTCACAGGCCTCAATGGTAGCAGTCGCCTTAAATCTGCGCTCTCCTCCTATTTCTGGAATAATAATCGGCGGATGAGGAAAAAGACCTCCCCTTAGCATATTATCCCTCCTTTCTCTGCTGGTATTTTAGATAGCTTAAAAAAATCACCATCATTATCATAGTTCTAGCCCAAGAGAAAGGTTCCTTCTTAACTGGAATAATAATTGTAAAAGAAAAACCCCTCTCCAAAAGAGAAGGGGTTATTAAAAGCCCGGCTAAAATAAAACATAATATTATCTTTTGGAAAATTGAGGAGCTTTACGAGCTTTTTTGAGTCCAGGTTTTTTCCGTTCTTTCATCCGGGCGTCCCGGGTCAAATAACCGGCTCTCTTCAAGGGGGTTCTAAATTCCTCATCAACATCAAGGAGGGCTCTGGCGATACCGTGACGGATTGCTCCTGCCTGTCCTGCCAGGCCACCACCATTTACATTCACCTCTACATCAAGACTACCCAGCTGGTTAACTGTCTCCAGGGGGGACTTAAGATCTTTAATCTGAGAGCGACGATGAAAATAATCCTCTACATCTCTGCCATTTACAGTTATATTTCCACTTCCGGGCAATAAACGAACTCTAGCAGTCGAGGTCTTTCTTCTGCCAGTTCCCCGGTATTGAACATCAGCCATATTTATTTCCTCCTTCCCATATTATAGTTCTAATTCTTCCGGTTGTTGAGCTTCATGGGGATGATCGGGTCCTGCATAAACTTTAAGCTTCTTGACAACCTGTCTGCCTAATTTATTATGAGGAATCATACCCCTCACAGCCTTCTGAATAATAAATTCCGGTTTCTTTTTTCGCAGCTCCTCGTAGGGGGTTTTCTTCAAACCACCGGGATAATTAGAGTGCTTATAATGGAGCTTATCTTCCCATTTATTGCCAGTTAGCTCTACTTTTTCGGCGTTAACAACGATCACATAATCACCGGTATCCACATGGGGAGTAAACTCGGGCTTGTGTTTGCCTCGCAAAATTTTTGCTATCTCTGAAGCTAGCCTGCCCAGAGTTTTTCCAGCAGCATCAACTACATACCAGTTGCGTTCAACTTCATCTGGTTTAGCCATATAAGTGTTAGTCATTTTTTTACCTCCTTAGCTAAAATCTCTTGATCATAATATATTTCTTGCAGGGTTAAACCCTTAGCTGGAGCAGTGAAGCCAGCCTTAGTGCGATCCTGAGAAGCAATTATGGAAGAAATATCCTCAGGAGCAAGTTTGCCTTTACCTACATTTATGAGCGTTCCTGCTATTATCCTCATCATTTTATATAAAAAGCCCGAACCAACTACCTCAAGCCAGATCTCACCATTATCCTTTGGGGTGATCCGGGACTGATAAATTTCTTTAACCGTGGTGGAGTTACTACAGCCCTGAGCCTGAAAGGCTGAAAAATCCTTTTCTCCGGTAAAATAACTGGCAGCTTTCACCATATCTGCTACCTTCAAATCATAATAACAATGATAACTATATTTCCGCAAAAAGACATTGGCATAAGTTCTATTATAAATACGATAAATATATTTTTTGGCCAGAGCGTCATGACGAACATGAAAATCAGGTGGAGTCTGCCAGGCTTTAAGGCAAACGATATCATCAGGCAACTCTCCGTTAAAGGCCTGAGGTATTTTGGCCAGCGGAATATCCACCTCCAGCTGAAATTGAGCCCGTTGACCAAAGGCATGAACTCCGGCATCAGTCCGGCTGGCACCATAAATGCGAGTCGGTCTGTTGTTAAATTTGCTCACTACTTTTTCCACTTTTTCCTGTATTGTCTGGGAGGTATTGGCCTGTACCTGCCAGCCACTATAATTACTTCCATCATAGGATATTTTTAAATATACATTTGCCATCAACACTTTCCTCCAGCTTAAAAAAAACTTATAAAGACTGCTATTATAACTGCCAGGAAAAAGAGTATTAAATCGGATTTTTTCAATTGTAACTCATGTAACCTGGTCCGGTTACTGCCTCCGCGATAACATCGAGATTCCATGGCTAGAGCCAGCTCATCGGCTCGACGAAAGGCACTTATAAATAAAGGAACTAATAAAGGAATTAAAGCCTTGGCTCGCTGAATAATATTACCGCTTTCAAAGTCAGCCCCTCGGGCCTGTTGGGCCTTCATGATTTTTTCTGCCTCTTCCAGTAGAGTGGGAATAAATCTTAAAGCTATGGTCATCATCATAGCCAATTCCCCTGCCGGCAGACCAAAGCGGGCCAGCGGTTTTAGCAAATACTCAATACCATCAGTTAATTCTAAGGGGGAAGTAGTTAGAGTTAAAATTGAGGTGAACATAATTAACAACAGTATCCTGGCCACCATAAAAAAGCCGGTAAATACTCCAGCTTCTTCAATCCTTAAAAATCCCCATTGCCAGAGCACCTCTCCTCCTCTTGTTAAAAACAGATGCAGTACCAATGTTAAAATAACTAAGAAAAATACAGGCTTCAAACCTCTCAATACCCTTTTTATAGGCAACTTAGCAGCCAATAAAATCCCCACTACCAGCAATAAAAAGAGTCCAAACCCCCAAAAAGTATCGATTAAAAAGAGAATGGTGATTTTTATTAAAGTAATTAAAATTTTTATCCTGGGGTCCATCCGATGAACAATTGATTTCCCGGGGATATATTGACCGATGGTGATATCAGTTAACATGTTTTACTCTCCCTGGACTTTTCTATTTTCTTTAAACCTGCCAGGATCTCATCCCGGGCTTTCTCCAGCGAAAAGATGTCAGTTCTAACCGGTAAACCTCTAGCCTTTAAATCAGTCAATATTTGAGTTAGGACAGGTAAATCCAAATCCATTTTTTTAAGATCCTCCCCGCGGTTAAAAACCTCGGCCGGGGTCCCCTCTAAAGCAATTTTTCCCTGATCCATAACCACCACCCTGGAGGCCAGCCGCGCAACCTCTTCCATTCTATGAGATATCAAGATGATGGTTAGATTGAGTTCCTGGTGCAAATAAACCAGGAGATCTAATAGCTTTTGTCTGCCTTCGGGGTCCAGGCCTGCAGAGGGTTCATCAAGAATTAAAACCTCTGGTTTTAAGGCCAGCACTCCAGCTATAGCCACTCTCCGTTGCTGACCACCGCTCAAGTTGAAGGGAGAGCGATCTTTAAATTCTTCATAATCAAGCCCCACTAGCTGCAGAGCTTCCTTTACTCTCTTTTCTCTTTCTTCTCGAGAAAGACCGACATTTTTAGGGCCAAAGGCCACATCTTCAGCCACTGTTTCTTCAAAGAGCTGATGTTCAGGATATTGAAAGACCAGACCTATTTTTTTGCGTATGTCCTGCAAAGAGGCCCTATCAGCATTGATGTCCTGACCCTGAAAAAAAACCTGGCCTGCTGTGGGTTGCAAAAGTCCATTTAATAATTGCACCAGGGTAGACTTGCCGGAACCGGTATGGCCTATAAGACCAATAAATTCCCCCTGGGTTATTTCTAAATTAATGTTCTCCAGAGCTACTACAGGATCATCGAGGTTGTAGACGTGACGAATATCCTTCAATTCTATTAACATAGAGCCTCCACCAACTCATCTGCTGTCATTATATCCGGTAGAGAGATACCTCTCTCCTGCAATTCCTTGGCCAACTTAACAGCTTCTGGAATATCCAAACCAGCTTCAGAGATTAAAGCAGTATTGGAAAAAATCTCTCGAGGAGGAGCTACCTCAGTCACAACCCCTCTTTGCATAACGGCAATTTTGTTGGCCAGACCGGCCTCTTCCATAAAATGAGTTATTAAAACTACCGTTATATTCTCTTCCTGATTTAAACGAAGGATGGTATTTAAGACCTCTTTTCTGCCCATAGGATCTAACATGGCTGTGGGCTCATCTAATACGATACAGTCAGGTTTCATAGCCAGTATGCCAGCTATAGCTACCCGCTGTTTTTGACCTCCAGATAATTTATGAGGTGGATGAGATTGATAACCATCCATACCAACAACCTGTAAAGCCAGATCCACTCTGCGGCGGATCTCCTCTGAGGGCAGAGCCAAATTCTCCGGGCCAAAGGCCACATCATCTTCTACCATAGTAGCCACGAGCTGATTGTCAGGATTTTGAAATACCATACCTACCTGCTGTCTAATCTGCCAGATATTATCAGGATCAGAGGTTGATAACCCCTCTACGGTCACTGAACCTCTGTCAGGTACCAGAAGAACATTCATCATTTTAGCCAGAGTTGATTTACCTGAACCATTGGCCCCAATTATGGCCACAAACTCTCCCTGATTAATCTCCAGGTCAACACCATCTAAAGCTTTATCCTGTTGACCTCGATATGAAAATTCGACATCCTGAATAACAATCTGGCTCATCTTAACCTACACCTTCTTATAGTTATTCTACTAATTCTAAGATAGCTCTCTTTGAAGCATCACCGCGTCGGGGGTACATTTTAATGATCCTGGTATATCCTCCCGGTCGGTCATAAAAGCGCGGGGCAATCTCATCAAAAAGCTTAATCAATACCTCACGGTCATTTATTTTCTTGCGCACCTTTCTCCGAGCATGAAGGTTGTTATCTCTGGCAGTGGTAATTGTTTTTTCTGCAATAGGCTGCAGCTCTTTAGCTTTAGCCAGGCTGGTCTCTATTCTTTCATGCCGAAAGAAGTCCGTTAGCATATTCTTAAACATTGCTTTTCTATGCGCACTCTTTCTTCCCAATTTTCTTTTCGGCACCTTTCATCCCTCCTTATTATTCTTCCTCTTGCTTCAATTCCAAATCTAGCTCGCTCAATTTATCCTTTATCTCCTGCAGCGATTTCTTTCCTAGATTGCGAACTTTCATAAGATCATCTTCTGTTTTGTCCACTAACTCTTCTACGGTATCGATTCCCGCTCTTTTCAAGCAGTTAGAAGAGCGCACAGAAAGTTCCAGCTCTTCAATGGTTGTCTCTAAAATTTGATTTTTATCTTCTTCTTCAGTTTCGACCATTATATCCAGTTCATCTATATCATCAGTCAGGTTAATAAACAATTCTAAGTGCTCCATCATTATTCGAGCTGCCAGTCCTACGGCGTCATCAGGGCTGATACTACCATTGGTATCAAGCTCTAACAGCAGGCGGTCATAATCTGTTACCTGACCAACTCTAGTATCTTCCACTTTGAAGTTAGCCCTTTCAATAGGACTAAAGGAAGCATCGATGGGGATTAAGCCGATTACATTATCAAAGGTTTCCTTCAGTTCTTCGGCGGTGACATATCCCCGTCCTTCTTCCACCGTTACTTCCATGGCCAGACTGCCTTCAGGAGCTAGGGTGGCAATTTTGTGGTCCTTATTTATGATCTCCATATTACCGGAGAAAGTAAAGTCACCGGCTACTACCTCTTCTTTGCCAGCAACATCCAAGCTCATGGTTTCTCGCTCATCGCCGGAATACTTAACAACCACTTCCTTTAAATTTAAGATAATATCAGTTACATCCTCTACCACACCTGAAATAGAGGTGAACTCATGGCGAGCTCCCTCAACCTTTACCGAGGTAATAGCAGCTCCCGGGAGAGAAGAAAGTAGGATTCTTCTCATAGCATTACCTAAAGTAATACCATAACCCCTTTCCAGTGGGCTCACGGCATATTTACCATAATACTGTTCTGATTCCAATTTTTCAATTTTGGGTTTTTCAATTTCTATCATGAAGAGTTAAAGCCCTCCTCTCACTAGACTCCCACTACAAAATATATTTTGTTTCTTAGAGGGAATAATACTCAACGATTAGCTGTTCATTAATGTGCTGATCGATATCGTCTCTCTCTGGTAGGCTTACTACTGTACCTTCAGCTTTATCAAAGTCAACACTTAACCATTCCGGAGGAGTCTTTTCTTCATTGACCTCTAAGACATCTTTAATAAAGTTTTTCTTCCGGCTGGAATCTTTAATGCTGATAGTTTCTCCTTCCGAGACTTGATAGGAAGGAATATTGACTTTGCGTCCCTCTACATAGATATGTCCATGGAGGACAAACTGTCGAGCCTGAGCTCTAGAAGTAGCAAAACCCATTCTAAAGACAGTATTATCAAGTCTGCTCTCCAGCAATTTTAAGAAATTTTCTCCGGTGACACCTCGTTGCTGAGCGGCCCGGGAAAAATAATTGCTGAACTGCTTTTCCATTATGCCATAAATCCGGCGAACCTTCTGTTTCTCTCTTAACTGCTGTCCATACTCTGATTGTTTTCTTCTGCTATCCCCCTGTTCACCCGGGGCATAGGGTCTTCTTTCAAAGGCACATTTATCGGAGTAACAGCGCTCTCCTTTTAAATATAATTTTCCACCTTCACGTCTACAAAGCTTACATTTTGGTCCTGTGTATTTTGCCATTTTTCTTAAATTACACCTCCTAAATATTTAATCTTATACCCGCCGTCTTTTGGGCGGCCTACATCCGTTATGAGGAATGGGAGTAATATCTTTTATTAAAGTAACCTCTAAGCCAGCAGATTGCAAAGACCTTATAGCCGACTCCCGTCCTGAACCTGGACCCTTAACATAGATTTCAACTTCCTTAAGCCCCATCTCCTTAGCTTCATCGGCCGCATTTTCAGCAGCTATCTGAGCGGCAAAGGGGGTGCTTTTTCGGGAACCTTTATAGCCAGCTTTACCAGCACTGGACCAGGCAATTACATTGCCTTCGCTATCAGTTACAGTTATAATTGTATTGTTGAAAGTGGAACGGATATATACCTGTCCCTTTTCCACAAATTTTTTATTCTTCTTCCTTCTTCTGCCATCTTTTTTTCTACCCTTGGCCATTTATTTCTTCCCTCCTTTAATGGAAAATAAATTAATTTTGTTCATTATTTCTTGGGAGTTGGAGCACTCCTGGTCTTACCAACGGTCTTTTTAGGTCCTTTTCTCGTCCGGGCATTAGTCCTGGTCCGCTGCCCTCTAACTGGCAGACCGCGGCGATGTCTCAAGCCTCGATAGGAGCCTATATCCTTAAGACGCTTAATATCAGCTCTAATCTCACGGCGCAACTCTCCCTCTACCTGATATTCGTCGATCTCACTGCGAAGACTGGTTATCTCAGCTTCGGTGAGGTCCTTTACTCGAGTATCGGGATCTACGCCAGAGTTATCCAATATTTCATTAGCCCGTGATCTACCTATACCATAAATATAAGTCAAACCTATTTCAACTCGTTTATTTTTAGGCAAATCTACCCCAGCTATTCTAGCCATTATTTCACCTCCAAAAATTTTTTAACCCTGTCGCTGTTTATGCTTGGGATTTTCACAGATTACCATTACATTACCTTTTCTTCTTATAACTTTACATTTATCACAGATAGGTTTTACTGAAGGTCTTACTTTCATTTCCATCACCTCAAAAAATAATATTCTGTTATGCTTTATGGCGATAGGTTATTCTGCCTCGAGAAAGATCATAGGGTGATAGTTCTACTGTTACTTTATCACCGGGCAGAATCCTAATATAATTCATCCGCATCTTACCAGAAACATGGGCTAAAACCTTATGACCGTTATCCAACTCCACTCTAAACATGGCATTAGGCAAAGGCTCTACAACAGTGCCCTGAACTTCAATAGGATCTTCTTTTGACATTAAAGTGACTCCCCTCCTGGCTTAAGGCTTTTTAAAAAGCCTACCTTTTATTATAGCACAGAATTTAAGCTAGCAAAAGATTTAATCTGTCAGCCTGCTCATTATCAATGGACTGTCCTTAGTTATAGCAATCGAATCTTCCCAGTGAGCTGAAAGACTACCATCAACGGTTACCACTGTCCAATCATCATCTTTAGTCTTCACAGCAAAATCTCCAACATTAACCATAGGCTCGATAGCAAAGGTCATACCCTCTTTGAGTTTTGCCCCCTTGCCGGGAGGACCAAAGTTAGGTATCTGAGGATCTTCATGCATATCCCGACCAATACCATGGCCAACATATTGTTTAACAACTGAATAACCTCTGCCCTCCACAAACTCCTGGATAGCATGGGAAATATCTGTCAGATGATTGCCAATGACCGCCTCTTCAATGCCAACATCAAGAGCTTGACGGGTAGTCTCAAGCAATTGCTCAGCTTTATTGCTTATCTCTCCGACACCAACAGTCCTGGCTGCATCTCCATGAAAACCCTGATAAAAGACCCCAATATCTATGCTTACTATGTCGCCATCCTTTAGAGATTTGTTTGAACTGGGAATCCCATGAACCACCTCTTCATTTATGGATAGGCAGACCGAAGCCGGATAGCCTCTATACCCTTTAAAAGAGGGTTGCCCACCTTCCTGCTTGATGAACTCTTCTGCCATAGCATCAAGTTCTGCAGTGGTGATACCAGGAGCAATCTTTTCCCGCAACAAAGCATGAGTCCTGGCCACAATTTGATTGGCAGCTTGCATTTTAGCTATTTCCCGCTGGGATTTTCTAATTATCATCGCCAGCATCCTCTAATAAATCTTGAATCTGCTGATTAATTTCTAAAATCTCTCCCCGGGCATCAATTTTTGCCAGCAAATCCTGGCGCTTGTAATAATCCACCAGCTTATCCGTCTTTTCTCTGCTTACCTCTAGCCGTCTCTTAACAGTTTCTGGTTTATCATCATCACGCTGCTCTAATTTGCCACCACATTCATCACAGATCCCCTCCTCTTCAGGGGGAGCAAAGTCCACATGAAAGGTGGCTCCGCAGTCCTGGCAGACTCTTCTGCCTGTTAAGCGTTTTATCAACTCTTCTTCTGGGGCAGCAATTAACAGAGCCAGATCCAGCTGCTGCTCTAACTCCATTAAAACTTCATCAAGAGCCTTGGCCTGGGGAATAGTCCGGGGGAAACCATCAAGGATAAAGCCGGCTTCACAGTCCTTTTGGGCCAGTCGCTCTTGTACTATGCCGATGGTAACTTCATCGGGCACCAATTCACCGGCGTCCATATATTCCTTGGCCTTTTTGCCCAAAGGAGTTTCGTTCTTTACAGCTTCCCGAAACATATCTCCTGTAGAGATATGAGGTATATTATATTTATCTGCCAGCAGACCGGCCTGAGTGCCCTTTCCGGCACCGGGCAGACCTAATAGGACCAGATTCATAATTATTTCCTCCCTGTCTTAAGTCAAAACTATTCCATAAAACCATCGTAGTGGCGCATTAACAGATGGGATTCAATTTGTTGCATGGTCTGAAGGGCAACACCTACCATAATTAGTAGTGAAGTACCTCCCCAGTAAATCTCTACTCCTGTCAGAGGCCCCATAGCAAAGGGCAATAGAGCAACAGTAGTCAAGAAAACAGCCCCTACTAAGGTGACTCTGACCAAGATTTTATCCAGATACTTAATGGTAGCTTTACCAGGTCTTATTCCCGGGATAAAGCCTCCATATTTTTTCATATTATCGGCAACCTCTTCTGGATTAAAGGTTATAGCCGTATAAAAATAGGTGAAGAAAAAGGTGAGCACACCATAAAGAACGATATAAAGTGTTGAACCAGGTCTGATAATATCCGCCATCCCCTGTGCCCAATCAAAGGGGATAACCTGAGCAACTACTCCTGGAAATAACAATACTGAAGAAGCAAAGATAACCGGCATAACACCAGCCTGATTTACTCGCATAGGAATATGAGTGCTCTTTCCACCGTAGACTTTACGGCCCACAATCCTTTTAGAGTACTGTACCGGGATTCTTCTTTCCCCTTCCTGTACATAAACAATTCCGGCGGTTATAATTACCGCTAAGATAGCAAATAAAATTAAGTTAAAAATCGTCAAAGCCCCAGCCTGGAATAACTGCCAGGTCTCTATAATCTCATAGGGGAAACGAGCAATAATGGAAGTGAAAATAAGGATGGAAATACCATTCCCAATACCATATTCATTGATCTGCTCTCCCAGCCACATTAAAACTGTGGTTCCAGCGGTAAGACTTACAATAATAACAATAACATCAAAGGCATTGGGATCAGGAACTGCTCCAAATTGCATGATATACATGGTGATACCTACACCCTGAATTAAAGCAAGGACAACGGTAAGATATCTGGTATACTGAGCTATCTTTTTTCTTCCTTCCCGTCCCTGACGTTGCAGTTCTTCCAACCTTGGACTAACCACAGTCAATAACTGCAGAATAATTGAAGCAGTAATATAGGGGGTAATACTCATGGCAAAGACGGAAAAATTACTCAAAGCTCCGCCAGCAAACATATCAAGAAAGTCAAAAACACCACCGGCTTCGCCTGCACCGGCAAATAAAAATTCCTGAATTTGAGCGACATCCACCCCGGGAACTGGAATATGAGCACCAATCCGGTAGACCACCATAATTCCCAGGACAAATAAAACCCTATTTCTCAGTTCTTCTACTTTAAAAACATTACCTAAGGCCTTAATCAAGTTAAATCACCTCTGTCTTCCCACCGGCTGAATCAATCTTCTCCCGGGCAGATTTGCTAAAGGCTTGAGCTTTAACAGTTAATTCTTTATTAAGCTCTCCAGCACCGAGAACCTTAACTCCAGCTGCAGCCAGTTTATCTATGAGCCCCTCTTTTTGCAGCAGTTCTGGAGTAACAACAGTTTCTGCAGGAAAATTGTTTAGTTGACTAACATTGACAATTGTGTATTCCTTTTTATTGGGATTATTAAAACCTTTTTTCGGCAGTCTCCTAAAAAGAGGGGTCTGTCCTCCCTCAAAGGTCAAACGAACACTACCACCAGAGCGAGAATTTTGACCGTTAGCTCCTCGGCCACAGGTATAACCACGACCGGAACCTACCCCTCGGCCTACCCGCTGTTTTTTCTTTTTAGCTCCAGGAGCTGGTTTGAGATTATGAAGTTTCATCAACTAGCACCTCCTCAAATACTATTTATCTTTCTATTTCTTCCACTGTTTTCCCCCGTAGGGCTGCAACTTCTTCGATATTTTTTAACCTCTGCAATCCATTTGCTGTTGCTTTTACCATATTAATGGGGTTTGAACTTCCCAGAGATTTAGTCAAAATATCTTTAATACCAGCAAGCTCAACGACAGCTCTAACTGGTCCCCCGGCAATAACTCCAGTACCCGGGGCCGCTGGCTTCAATAGCACACTGCCAGCCCCATATTCCCCTGTTATTTCATGAGGAATAGAGTTTTGAACCATAGGGACTTTAAAAAGGTTCTTCTGCGCATCATCTATGCCCTTGCGGATAGCTTCCGGGACTTCGTTGGCCTTTCCATAACCAACACCAACATGTCCTTTTTCATCTCCCACTACTACCAGGGCAGTAAAACTAAACCTTCTACCACCTTTAACAACCTTAGAAACTCGATTAATATCGACTACTCTTTCTTCTAAGTCTAATTTGCTAGGATCGATTTTACTTTTCATCAATTCGCCTCCTTCACCTTAAAAGTTTAAACCCTGTTCCCGGGCCGCTTCGGCCAGGGCCTTTACTCTTCCGTGGTACTTATAACCGGCTCGGTCAAAGACCACTTTAGTAATTCCTTCTTCCTGGGCTCTTGCTGCTATTAACTTACCCACTTCAGCAGCAGCCTCTTTGTTGCCACCAAAATCAATATCTTCTTTCACGGCTGGATCCAGACTGGAGGCAGAGGTAAGGGTAATTTCCCGTAGATCATCGATTAACTGCACGTAAATATTATTTGAACTTCTATGGACACACATTCTCGGGCAATCTGGGGTGCCATTAATTTTATTGCGTATTCTTTTATGCCTGCGCTTTCTGGCAGCCTCTTTATCTAATTTACTCATGCCTAAATCACTCCCTTCCTACAATATAACAGTTAAATATATTGCTATAGATTAACCGGTTTTACCCTCTTTTCTTCTTATTCTCTCGTCAACATATTTAATGCCTTTACCTTTATAGGGTTCCGGTTCGCGGACTGCTCTAATTTGAGCTGCCACATCACCTACTAATTGTTTATCAATTCCTGAAACTGTTATGGTATTTTTTTTGCCGACTTCAAATTCAATCTCTCCTGGTGGATCTATTAATACCGGGTGAGAATAGCCAACTTCTAATTGCAGAGATTTACCCTGCAGGGAAGCACTATAACCTACCCCCTTCATCTCCAGCTTTTTGCTAAAACCAGAAACTACACCTTCCACCATACTATCAACGATGCTACGGGTCATGCCCTGAAGAGATTTATCATCTTTACTGTCACTCTGTCTTTTTACAATAATTTTATCCTCTGAGATCTCTAAGGTTACTCGCTGGTGGATCTTTTTGCTCAGTTCACCTTTAGGACCCTTTATGGTAAGCTCATCTCCCTGCTGGGAGGCCTGAACTTTATCCGGCAAATCAACCGGCAACTTTCCTATTCTAGACAATTTTGCCACCTCCTAAATCTTCATTTTTCTTACCAGACGTAGCAGAGAACTTCTCCTCCGATACCTTTTTCCCGGGCCTGTTTATCAGAGAGCACTCCATGAGAAGTAGAAATAATTGCTACTCCCAACCCCCCTAGCACCCGAGGAATTTCATCTTTATTGACATAGACTCTTAAACCAGGTTTGCTTATTCTTTTCACCCCGGTAATAACTTTTTCGCCGTTATCACTATATTTTAAATAAAGGCGGATATCATTCTGGGGATGACGTTCAATCATCTTAACATCGCGGACAAAACCTTCTTCTTTTAATATATCAGCAATACCACGTTTTATTTTTGAAGCCGGAATATTAACTACACTCTTTTCGGCATTATTAGCATTACGCAACCTTGTTAGCATATCGGCAATAGGATCATTAATATTCAAAGAAAAAACCTCCTTTCATTTACCAGCTGGCTTTTTTAACTCCAGGTATTTCACCTTTATGGGCCAGTTCTCTAAAACAGATCCGGCAGAGATCAAATTTTCTCATATAGCCCCTTACTCTTCCACAGCGCTCACATCTATTAACTTTACGGGTGGAATATTTAGGCTCCTTGTTAGCTTTTTCAATTAAAGCTTTGCGGGCCACAGCTTATCCCTCCTTAATAATTTTACTTTTACCTTTAATCTTTAAAAGGCATATTCATACGGCTGAGTAGCTCAAAGGCTTCTTCGTCAGTCTCAGCACTGGTGACGATAGTTACCTGCATTCCAAAAACCTCATCTACTTCATCTACTTTGATTTCCGGGAAAACAGTATGATTGTCAACTCCTAAACTATAATTCCCTCTACCATCAAAGGAATCAGGAGATATACCTCGAAAATCACGGACCCGGGGAAAGGTTATATTAATCAATTTATAGAGAAATTCATACATCAATCTGCCGCGCAGGGTAACCTTGAGACCCACCGGCATTCCTTCCCGAATTTTAAAGTTAGCAATAGCTTTTTTGGCTCGGGTAACAGTCGGCTGCTGCCCGGTAATACGTGCTAGATCTTCAGTAGCAGCATCTAAAAGTTTTGGGTCTTCCTTGGCATCTCCTAAACCTACATTTATGACAACTTTTTTAATTTCCGGCGCTTCCATAACATTTTCATAGGAAAATTTATCTACTAAAGCGGGACGAATTTCTTCCCGATATTCTCTGGCCAGTACAGACATCACTTAGACCTCCTTCCTTCCAACCTTTAGTTATCGATAATCTCATCGCATTTTTTGCAATAACGAACCTTTTCTTCCTTTGCTTCCTCTCCAGCGGAGATAAATCTATATCCTATCCGACTCATCTCATCACAGGATGGGCAAACTAACATTACATTAGAGACGTGAATAGGGCCCTCATTTTCTATTATTCCGCCCTGTTGCATATCCTGAGTTGGTCTCATATGACGATAGATTATATTTGCCCCTTCAACTATAACACGCTCATTTTCTCTATCGACACTTAAAATTTCTCCGCGTTTACCTTTATCTTTACCAGCAATAACTTCTACCTGGTCTCCTTTTTTAACCTTCACCGGCTGCCCCTCCTTTACACTATAATACTTCTGGTGCCAGAGAAATGATTTTCATGTAATTTCTATCGCGCAGTTCTCTGGTCACGGGACCAAAAATTCTGGTTCCCTTGGGGTTATTAACATCATCCATAACAACAGCTGCATTCTCATCAAATTTTATATATGAACCATCCGGACGCTTGGTTTCTTTCTTTGTCCGAACAATTAAAGCTCTGACAATCTCACCTTTTTTCACCATACCATCAGGTATAGCCTCTTTAACACTACAAATTACCTCTTCACCCACACCAGCGTATCTCTTCCTGGTGCCTCCAGGAACTTTTATGCAGAGCAGTTCTCTAGCTCCTGAGTTATCAGCTACTTTGAGGCGACTTTCTACCTGGATCATCGTATACACCCCTTTACTTACCAGTTAATTTACTTTGCTTTATCTAATATTTCCACTACCCGCCATCTTTTAGTCTTGCTCAAAGGCCGGGTTTCTTGAATTAAAACCTTATCTCCTTCATTACAGCTATTATCTTCATCATGGGCTTTAAATTTCTTGGTTCTTTTAATAACCCTTTTATATAATGGATGCTGCTTGCGTCTCTCCACAGTAACAGTCACTGTTTTATCCATTTTACTACTAACTACATAACCAATCTCTTCTTTGCGTTCGTTTCTTTCAACTGCCATAATAAACCTCCCTTCAGTTATCCTGCTACTAGGCTTCTTTCTTTAGGCCTAGCTCCCGTTCCCGTAAAATGGTTTTGATTCTTGCTATGGTTCTCTTTACCTGTCTTATCCGCATGGGATTATCGAGCCGGGCAGTTGCATGTTGAAATCTAAGATTAAATAATTCTTCTTTAAATTCATCTAACTTTTGTTCCAACTCCAAATCTGTCATATCTCTTAATTCATCAGCCCTCATTGGACTCACCACCATCTCTTGCAACAAATTTAGTTTTAATGGGAAGTTTGTGTGAGGCCAGTCTCATAGCTTCCCGGGCCATTTCTTCCTCAATACCAGCTATTTCAAACATTATCCGTCCAGGTTTAACCACGGCTACCCATTTCTCTACAGCTCCTTTACCACTGCCCATTCTGGTCTCGGCAGGAGTTTGGGTAACAGGCTTATCAGGAAAAATCTTAACCCAGACCTTACCTCCCCGCTTAATATGACGGGTAAGAGCTATTCTGGCAGACTCAATCTGTCTATTATCTATCCAGGCAGGTTCTAAAGCCTGGAGGCCAAATTCTCCAAATGTTACCTCGGTGCCTCTTAGGGCTTTACCTTTCAATCTACCTCTATGCTGTTTACGGTGTTTTACTCTCTTTGGGACGAGCATACTGCTGCCTCCTTTCTTCGGAAAATCACCTTAAGAATCATCAACTTCAGGCAAAATTTCCCCTTTGTTTATCCATACTTTTACTCCAATGGTCCCGTAAGTTGTCTTTGCTTCAGCAAATCCATAATCTATATCCGCTCTTAGAGTGTGGAGAGGAACAGAGCCTTCACTATATCCCTCTCTCCTAGCCATCTCAGCTCCACCCAGGCGACCACTGCTCTGGACTCTAAATCCCTCTGCGCCCATGCGCATGGCTCTATTCATGGCCTGTTTCATGGCCCGACGGAAAGATACTCGTTTTAAAAGCTGTCCAGCGATACTCTCCGCCACTAGCTGAGCGTCCATCTCCGGATTATCTACTTCCACTACATTAATTTGAGCAGTCTTGCCTGTCATCGCTTCAATATCCTGTCTTAAAGCATCTACTTCAGAACCACCCCTACCTATAACCATACCAGGTCGGGCAGTGTAGATATCAATTTTAAGCTTTTTGGCTGCTCTTTCAATTACAATTCGGGATATACCAGCATCGAACATTTTCTCTTTGACGTGCTTTCGCACTTCCAGATCCTCATGCAGGAGTTCTGAATAATTATTGCTATCGGCATACCATTTGGCATCCCAATCTTTTATTACTCCTACTCTAAGGCCATGGGGGTTTACTTTCTGACCCAAAATTTATCCCTCCTTCTTTTCTTTCAATACAATAGTAATATGACTGGTTCTTTTTCTGATCATCGAAGCCTGTCCCATAGCTCGCGGACGATAACGTTTCATTGTCGGACCTTCGTCGATATAGGCTTCGGCAACATAAAGCTCTTCCACAATCATATCATGATTGTGCTCTGCATTAGCCATGGCAGAGTTGATTACATCCTCTATCATCTTTGAAGCCTTTTTAGGCGTGTTTTTCAAAATCGCAATAGCTTCCCCCACATCTTTTTCCCGGACTAAGTCAATGACCTGGCGGGCCTTGCGAGGTGAAATTCTCACATGTTTAGCTACGGCTTTTGCCTCCATCCTTAAACCTCCTTCATCGAAAACCATAAACTTATTCTTGTTCTATTATTTTAAAGCTGTGGATCTTTCGGTATGGCGGCTATGCGATCTAAAGAGTCTGGTGGGAGCAAATTCTCCTAATTTATGACCAACCATCTCCTCAGTAATAAATACTGGTACATGTTTCCGTCCATCATGAATGGCTATGGTATGGCCAACCATCTCTGGATAAATTGTAGAGCTCCTGGACCAGCTTCTAACCACTTCTTTTTCGCCGCTCTCGTTCATTTCCTCTATTTTCTGCATCAGCTTCTCTTCAACAAAGGGACCGTTCTGATATGCTCTTTTAGCCAAGATCTAATCCCCCTTTCTAAATTATCGTTTTTTAGCCTTACGGGATTTCACGATCAAGCGATCAGACTTTTTAGTTTTACGAGTCTGTTTACCCATAGTCTTCTGTCCCCAGGGTGTTACCGGATGTCTACCGGCTGGTGATTTACCCTCTCCACCACCATGAGGGTGGTCATGGGGATTCATTACTACACCTCTGACGCTGGGTCTTTTGCCTTTCCAGCGAGAACGTCCAGCCTTACCGCTGACAATGTTTTCATGTTCAATATTACCAACTTGACCAATAGTTGCTTTGCATTCTTTTCTCAGCATCCGTACCTCACCAGAAGGCATCTTGACGGTACAGTACTTACCTTCCTTGGCCAAAATTTGAGCCATAACACCAGCTGACCTGGCTATCTGACCACCATGTCCTGGTTTCATCTCAATGTTATGGACTATGGTTCCCACAGGAATATCCTGCAGCTGCAGAGCATTGCCAGGTTTAATATCAGCATCTTCCCCTGTCTCCAAAACATCTCCAACTCTTACTTTATTAGGAGCTAGGATATAACGCTTCTCCCCATCATAGTAGGTTAAGAGCGCTATCCGAGCTGAGCGGTTTGGGTCATATTCAATGCTGCTAACCCTGGCCGGTACTCCATCTTTATCTCGTTTAAAGTCAATAATACGATAACGTTTTTTATGTCCACCACCCCGACGCCGGGAGGTGATTCTTCCATTAACATTCCTTCCTCCAGTTCTCTTTTTCGGCGCCAGTAAACTTCTCTCTGGTTCTGTTTTTGTTATTTCTTTAAAATCAGAAACAGTCATATATCTACGGGAAGGAGTGGTAGGCTTAAATTTTTTAATAGCCATCTTTTTAACCCTCCTTTAATTAAGCAATAATTATAATTCTGCGATTTACAGCTGTTAAATTCCTTCAAAAATCTCTATGGAGTCATCATCTTTCAGTTTAACGATGGCTTTCTTCCAATCTTTTCTTTTGCCTTCGCTAAAACCTAACCTTCTTTTTTTACCCTTCATGTTCATGGTATTAACCTTTACTACCTTGACATTAAAAATCTTCTCCACCGCTTCTTTTATCTGCACTTTGTTAGCCTGCGGTGCTACCTCAAAGGTATAGGCATTGTTCTCTTCCATTATTTTCATGCTTTTTTCAGTAATTAGAGGCTGAATAACTATATCTCTTAGATCATTCATCAATCAGCACCTCCTCCAGTTTAGCCAGAGCAGCTTCGGGCAGCAATATCATATTATTATTGAGCAGATCGTAGGCATTAACTGCACCAGCCACCATGGTTTTAACCTGGGGAAGGTTTCTGAAGGAAAGATAACTATTTTTATCTTTCTCAGGAAGTATAACTAAAACCTTCCTATCAGCTAAACCCAGGCTTTCTATTAACTCTTTTGCACTTTTAGTCTTAGGTTCAGAAAAGTTCAGTTCATCAATAATCTTTAGCTCCTCATTCTGATATTTGGAACTTAAAATTGACCGATAGGCCAATTTTTTTACCTTGCGGTTAATTTTTTTATCATATGAGCGGGGTTTAGGTCCAAAGGTAACTCCTCCCCCAACCCAGAGGGGCGAGCGAATACTGCCATGGCGAGCCCTACCTGTACCCTTCTGTCTCCAGGGTTTACGGCCTCCCCCTCTCTTTTCAGGACGGGTTTTAGTTGAAGCGTTACCCTGTCGCCGGGCAGCAAGTTGAGCAGTAACTACTTCATGGACTACTGGCTCATTTATTTCTTCAGCAAAAATTTCTGCTTGCAAAGTTATATCTTCCAGCTTTTCTCCGCTGGAATCAAATTTGCCTGCTTGTGGCATCTTAACTCTCCTCCTTCCTCTCCAAGATTAAACTACTGGCTAAGTTCTATGGTTACAATCCCTTTTTTCGGACCAGACACAGAACCTTTAACCAGGATTACCTCATCCTCAGGTCGCAATTCTACTATTTCTAAATTTTTCATTTTTCTTCTCTCATGCCCCAATCTACCTGGTAAATTTTGTCCTTTAAAAACCCGGGCTGCATCGGTAGAACCGATAGAACCAGGGGCACGATACATTCTAGAACCATGAGTCTTCGGCCCGGTGGCATGATTATGCCTCTTTACATTACCGGAAAAGCCCTTTCCTTTGGTCACTCCTACTACATCAACCAGTTCACCTTCAGAAAAGATATCCAGGCTTACCTCATCTCCTGGCTCATATTCCTCTACGGAAAAACCTCTGAATTCCTGCAGATGTTTTCTAGGTTCCACCTCTAACTTGTCAAAAATACCTCGTTCAGGTTTATTTAATTTACTAGGTTTAACTTTTTCAAAGGCCAGTTGCAAAGCATTATAGCCATCCTTCTCCTCGGTTTTCACAGCTGTTACCAGACAGGGGCCGGCCTTTAATACCGTAACAGGTACCATTTCTCCTTCTGCAGAAAAGACCTGGGTCATCCCCAGTTTTTTACCGATTAATCCCTTTGCCATTCTCCTTGCACCTCCAATCTTACCAAACTCTTTAAAGTTTTATTTCAATATTTACCCCGGCTGGCAGATCAAGCCGCATCAGGGCATCTACAGTTTTATTATTGGGTTCTAAAATATCAATTAAGCGTTTATGAGTTCTCATTTCAAATTGTTCCCGGGCATCTTTATGAACATGAGGTGACCGCAAAACAGTAAAAATTTCTTTTTCCGTGGGCAGAGGTACTGGTCCAGAAATATCTGCACCTGTTCTCTCTGCTGTATCAACAATTTTTTGAGCAGATTTATCCAAAAGCTCATGTTCGTATGCTTTAAGCTTTATCCTGATCTTTTCCTGAGTGGACATCTTCTTACCTCCTTTTACTTTTCAAGCTGGAGATTAAAAACAGAGAAAAAGCGAGGAGGATACTCTCCTCAACTTTTTCCAGTCATTTTACTCATCTATATCGGTGATGACGCCAGCACCAACGGTGTTGCCGCCCTCTCTAATAGCAAAACGCAGTCCTTCTTCCATCGCTATCGGTGTAATAAGCTCTGCACTCATCTCTACATTATCTCCAGGCATTACCATCTCTACTCCTTCAGGCAGCCTGATTGTCCCTGTCACATCTGTGGTCCTAAAATAAAACTGTGGTCTGTATCCATCAAAGAAGGGAGTGTGACGTCCTCCCTCATCCTTATCTAATACATATACCTCAGCCTTAAACTTGGTATGGGGCTTAATGCTTCCTGGCTCTGCTAAAACCTGCCCTCTTTCTATCTCATCTCTTTTAATACCTCTTAATAATGCTCCAATATTATCTCCTGCTACCGCTTCATCCAGTAGCTTACGGAACATCTCTACTCCTGTAACCACTGTCTCTTCGGTCTCTTTAATACCTATTATCTCTACCTCATCACCAGGATGTAAAGTTCCTCTCTCTATCCTGCCTGTGGCCACTGTTCCTCTACCTGTAATACTAAAGACATCCTCCACTGGCATCAAGAAAGGTAACTCACTATCTCTCTCTGGCTCCGGTATATAACTATCCACTGCTTCCATAAGCTCAATTATCTTCTTACCATACTCTCCTTCAGGATCCTCACTCTCTAATGCCTTAAGTGCTGACCCTACTATAACTGGTATCTCATCTCCAGGAAAGTCATACTCATCCAAAAGCTCTCTAACTTCCATCTCCACTAACTCTATAAGCTCTTCATCATCTACCATATCTGCTTTGTTTAAAAAGACCACTATGCTTGGCACTCCTACCTGACGGGCTAGCAAAATATGCTCTCTCGTCTGGGGCATCGGGCCATCGGCTGCCGATACAACCAATATAGCTCCATCCATCTGGGCTGCTCCTGTAATCATGTTCTTAACATAATCTGCATGCCCTGGACAATCTACATGGGCATAGTGTCTGCTCTCAGTCTCATACTCCACGTGAGAAGTCGCTATTGTTATTCCTCTCTCCTTCTCCTCTGGAGCATTATCTATACTGTCAAAGGCTCTCACCTCTGCTCCTCCATAATTTGCTAGCACCTTCGTTATCGCTGCTGTCAGTGTCGTCTTACCATGGTCAACGTGTCCTATCGTTCCAATATTAATATGCGGCTTTGTCCTCTCAAACTTTTCCTTTGCCATTTTTTCTCATCCTCCTTTGATTTCTAC
>SL_8KL_010_SEDDRAFT_10000263_pt1 | contig 45512 bp, 42 predicted proteins | sample SodLakKL_010_SED_4_FD_11160 | JGI IMG/M metagenome (IMG submission 11160)
ATTAGCTCCTGGCGTAATATAAAACTGGAGTGCCTTTCATTCCATAATTTTACCGCAGCCTTCAGCTCTGCTCTATTTTTTATTTCTGCTACCTTCACCAGATATCACACCTCAATTTTGTCTTTAAACTATCTTTTAGACAGAATCTTTGACTTCCCTAAGATAATTTTTCTAGCTTCACTTGATTTCCACCGGCAGTCTGCCCCTAAACTTCTCTTCACCCATTAGCAGCCTGACAAGCGGTTTAGCATGAGCAGGGCTGCTGTCATAGGTTACCAGCACCGGGGCTGAAGGCAAAGGAGGAATATAATAGGGGCTGCCGGTACAAATTATCACAGCAGCAGACCCGAATCTTTCAATTACCTGCCTGAACTGAGCTGAGCGGAAGCTGCTTTTCTCCTGCAGTTCTTTAAGATCACTCACCAGTAACAGAACTGCCCCGGCTTCCCCTGTCTTCAATTTTGCCGCCGCCTTTTTCTGGTCCCTTTCAGAAAGCAGAGGAATTTTTCGAACATTAAATCCTCGAGCTGAAAGCTCTGATTTCAGCTGTTTTAATAGTGAACTATCCCCAGCATTATCCTGATTTTCTACAGGCCTAACTTCTTTCTGGTTGAGATCCAGCAGCAAAATTTCTTTATTTCGCCCCGGGCTCAGCGGCAGTTTTTTCTGGCTGTCAGCCAGCAGAGTGATCGCTCTAGCGCAAACCTCCTCGGCAATCTCATCTCCCTGCTGATGCAGTTTTTGAAAATGCTGTCTGGAAAAACCGGTCTTCTCCTGCCAGTCCAGTCTCTGCTGTTTGGCTGTCAGAATGCGAATAAGCGATCTATTTATTCTCTCCTGGCTTAAATCACCCTGTCTGACAGCCTGCTCCAGCCGCTTTAAAACCTCTATCTGTCTGCTCCGGGAATGAGATACCAGAATCTGGTCACTGCCTGCCTGTAGCGACTCTAAAGCCCCGGAGACAGTTCCCCGGGTTGTCCTTATCCCATCCATTTCCATACAGTCGGTGATTACTAGGCCTTTAAAACCCAGTTCCTTCCGCAAAAGCCCGGTTAATATTTCCGGCGAAACTGTGGCCGGCCTTTCAGCATCATCTATCAGACCGGGAAAGGCAATATGAGCAGTCATAATGCTGTCAATGCCCGCTGTAATTGCGGTTTTAAAGGGTCTGAGCTCAATCTTATCCATTCTCTCCTTAGCATGTTTTATCACCGGCAGTTCCAGATGAGAATCAACCGCCGTATCACCGTGGCCGGGAAAATGTTTGCCGCAGGCCAGCACTCCCTCCTGCTGCAGTCCCTGCAGATATGCCTGCCCCAGCTCAGCCACCATACCAGGGTCGCTGCCAAAGGAGCGATTACCAATAATTGGATTATCGGGGTTGTTNTTTACATCCAGCACNGGAGCCAGATTAAAGTTAATACCTAGATATTTAAGCTGGGCAGCTTTTGCTCTTGCCAGTCTGGCAGTTAGCTCGGGAGAACTGACTGCTCCCTGAGCCATGGCTCCCGGGAAATGTGTCATGCCGGCCACCCTGGTAACACTACCACCCTCCTCATCAGCAGCAATAAATAAAGGAATTCCCTGCTGCTGGAGGGAGAGCTTCTGCAGTTCCCGGGAAAGCCTGGCTGCCTGACGGGGATCAGTCAGATTGCGGCTAAAAAAAATAATCCCGCCAATCTGATATTTTTCTATCAATTCTCGAACCTCTCCAGTCACTTCCTGGCCGGCAAATCCCACCATCATAAGCTGTCCCAGTTTCTCCTTTAAAGACATTTTCTCAATTAACTGCCGGGGAAGCATGTTTTCATCTCCCTCATGTTAAAATTCTAATATTTTTCAGCAATTTTTTAGCTGCCAGATAATCAACTGCTTACGGAGCTCTGAAACTAAAACTGCAGAGATTATTATATGATTTCTGAGACTGGCATTTCTCCGTCAAAAAATTTAGATTTAAAAAAATTCCAAAAAAATTCAGGCCGGTCAATCTTTGATTAAGAGCGATTCAGGCTCCCAGCCATTTAAACGCCAGATTGCCTCCTGCCAGGAGAGAGCCTCCTCCCGGGTTACCCTTTCCTTAACATCATAGCTTTTTTTATCCTGCATATTTAATAAATTCTCTTCAAGCTGGTGCAATCTCCTTTTTTCGGTTTCAATTAAAAAATTCTTCAGTTTTCCGCTGGTAAAAAAACTGAAACTGGCCAGGGTTTCCTCCAGATGCGGCAGGCACAGGCCGTCACTGTCCCGGTATATCTCCTGATATTCGCTTTTCTTCAAAAGCTTCAAAAAAGTTTTGATTAACAGGCTGCTTCTGTTCTCGGTTATTTGACAGACGGGACACTGGTTATTTATTATCGGAGTTATGCTGCTGAGATCATCTAAGTTCCTGGAGGCCTGAGGAATTACCCCGTGATATAATCTGGCTACACTGCTGCTGCTGATTGATCGCCTTTTCTTGATAATTTTGATTAAAAGCCTGTTGTGCTCAGGGCAGAAACCATAGGTTTGCTTAAATTCCTGGTGAATTTCAGGGTCTGAAGTGTCATAAAATAAATTCCAGATATATTTTTCTGCTGACTCTCTCTGCAGTCGACAGATAGGACATTTATCCATATTTAGAGCATATTCTATTCGAACTGCTGCCAGATTTTTATCCAACTCTCTATCACCCTGTTCAATAAAATAGATACCATAAAAATGCTGCCGCTATAAATAATATCACCCGGGAAATGCCCTTTTCCTGCCTCAATAATATATAAAAAAACTGATTTATTCAAATCAATTTTCATTAAAGTAAATCAAAATCACAACAAATAAATCTCCCGGGATTTAAATCTCTTAATTTAAAAAGTTTAAACCCTCCGCAGTCGTTCTAACGGAAGGGTTTTTTCTGCATTCTATGTCTTGCTTAATAATTTGCCATGCCTTTTATGATTTTTCATGATCTCCACTTATAGATTAAATTAATCAGCAATAGTTTCCTGGTCGTCAATCTCTTCACCACCGGGGTCGGTATCAGCTGAAAAAACCCTCTTCCCTGATCTTCTTCTGCCTCTGCTTTTTCTCCTTCTTCTTTCTCATCTTCCATAATTACCGAAGCTAAGGAAACTACCTGATCGCCCTGGCTCAGGGTAATAATTTTAACCCCCTGGGTGTTGCGGCTGTAGCAGGAAATCTCATCGACCTTTAGCCGGATCATGATGCCCTCCCGGGTGATAACAAAAAGTTCCTGATCCACCCCGGGCTGAACAATTTTCATTGCTGCCAGCGGACCATTTTTGGCGGTAATTCTGGCAGTTTTTAGCCCCTTGCCTCCCCGATTCTGGGGACGGTATTCTTCCAGGCTGGTGCGTTTGCCGTAACCCTGTTCGGTTATCACAAAGAGATCCCGACCGCTGCTGATAGTTCCCATACCGATCACTTCATCCTCATCATCCAGTTCAATTGCTTTAACCCCCATGGAATTGCGGGAGGTGCTGCGAACCTCTGCGGCTGAAAATCTGATGGCCTGTCCCTGGCGGGAGACTATCATGATATCTTCAGGCTTCCCGTTATTACCAGGTAGTAGATCCTTATCTGCTTCCAGGGACTCATCCGACAGTACCTGGGCTTCCTCCTCCAGCAGGCGGACGGCGATCAATTCATCATTCTCCCTTAATCTGATGCCCTTAAGGCCGGTATAGTTGGTATTATACTCCTCCAGATCGGTCTTTTTAATCAGACCCTGGCGGGTGGCCATAATCAAACGGGCACTCCTGGAGAAATCCTGTACCGGAATTACTGCCGTGATCCGCTCACCCTCCTCCAGTTTTAGAAGGTTAACCACAGCAGTCCCCCGGGACTGCCGACTTGATTCGGGAATCTGATAACCCTTAAGCCGGTAGACCTGGCCCCGGTTGGTGAAAAAGAGAAAGGTGTGATGGGTGGTGGTGGCAAAGATATTTTCCACAAAGTCCTGCTCTCTGGTGCTCATGCCGATAATACCCTTACCGCCTCGATGCTGACTGCGGTAAAGATCTAAAGGCATGCGCTTGATATAGCCGTGATGGGTAAAGGCCACCACGATCTTCTCCTCCTCAATCAGATCTTCCATCTCCAGACTGACCTCCTGATTGAGTATGGTGGTGCGGCGCTCATCGCCGAATTTATCCTTGATTTCCAGGAGTTCTTCCTTGATAACCTCCATCAGTTTCTCCTCGCTGGCCAGTATGCTGCGAAGATAAGCGATGGTTTCCTGAAGTTCCCGGTACTCATCATCGATCTTATCCCGTTCCAGGGCGGTGAGACGCTTGAGCTGCATGCTGAGAATAGCCTCAGCCTGTTTTTCAGAGAGACCGTAACTGGCAATCAGCTCCTCCCTGGCAGTATCGCTATCGGGAGCCTGTTTGATGAGATCAACGACGTCATCTATGGCATCCAGGGCAATCCGATAGCCGGCCAGAATGTGAGCCCGGGCCTCGGCTTTTTTGAGATCATAGGAGGTCCGGCGCCGGACAACATCCTTCTGATGCTCGAGATAATGATGGAGAATCTCCTTCAGCGATAGAACCCGGGGCTCACCATCAACCAGCGCCAGCATGATTATGCTGTAGGTGATGAGGAGCTGAGTGTTCTTATAAAGTTTATTGAGCAAAATATCAGGGTTAACTCCCCGCTTGCATTCTATTACAATCCGCATACCCTCCCGGTCTGATTCATCGCGGAGGTCGCGGATGCCTTCGATCTCTTCGTTTTTGACCAGCTCGGCAATCTTTTCAATCAGCCTGGCCTTGTTAACCTTGTAGGGAAGCTCCTCGACTATGATAACAGGGCTGTCGCTGTCCTCCTCTTCCAGGCGGGTGCGGGCTCTTAAACGGATCCGCCCCCTGCCGGTGTGGTAGGCCTTGATGACCTCATCCCGATTCATAATAAAACCACCGGTGGGAAAATCCGGTCCGGAAATACATTCCATTAAATCATCTACCCCGAGATTGCTCTCCTCGATCATCTTAACCAGGGCATCGATCACTTCGGAAATATTGTGAGGTGGAATGCTGGTGGCCATCCCGACGGCAATTCCGGCACTGCCGTTGATCAAAAGATTGGGAACCCGGGAAGGTAAAACTTCCGGTTCTTCAAGGGTGTCATCAAAGTTAGGGCGGAAATCAACAGTATCCTTGTCAATATCGCGGAGCATTTCATCAGCTATCCTGGCCATCCGGGCCTCGGTATAGCGCATAGCTGCTGCCGAATCTCCATCTACAGAGCCAAAGTTGCCGTGGCCGTCAACCAGGGGATAGCGGTAGCTGAAGTCCTGGGCCATCCGCACCAGGGTATCATAAACTGCGGTATCTCCATGAGGATGGTATTTACCCAGAACCTCACCGACAATCCTGGCAGATTTCTTGTGGGAGGAGCTGGAGGTGATGCCGAGATCCTTAAGGGCATAGAGAATCCGCTTGTGGACCGGTTTAAGGCCGTCCCGGACATCAGGCAGAGCCCGCCCCACGATCACGCTCATGGCATAATCGAGGTAGGCCTCCTTCATTTCATCATCTATTGCTACTTTTTTTATTTTTTCTGCTTGCACCATTGGCAACCCACCTTACTATTTAGCGATGGTAAAGTATTAAGCAAAAACATAGAGCAAAAATAAACAAAATACAGCAGGCTCGATAAGGCTCAATAGGCTCGATAAAGCTCAATGAGGCTTGATGTTCAGACCTCTGCTATCTGCTAAATATCGAGATTTTCCACTTCATGAGCATGCTCCTGAATGAAATCCCGGCGGGGTGAGACCTTATCACCCATCAGGGTGGTGAAGGTTTCATCAGCCAGAATGGCATCCTCAATCTCCACCTCCAGCAGCACCCGGTTATCAGGATTCATGGTGGTATCCCAGAGCTGGTTGGGATTCATCTCGCCGAGACCCTTGTAGCGCTGAATCGAGGCCCGGCTGGAATTATTCTCCTGAAGAATTTGATTTAAAGCCCGATCGTTGTAGGCATACTCCTCTTTCCGGCCTATTTTAACCTTGTAAAGAGGCGGCTGAGCGATATAGATCCGGGACTCCTCAATCAGAGGCCTCATATAGCGGTAGAAAAAGGTCAGCAGCAGAGTTCTGATATGAGAACCGTCAACATCGGCATCGGTCATGATGATAACCTTTCCGTAGCGCAAATTTTCCAGATTAAAGTCCTCGCCCACTCCAGTGCCGATGGCGGTTATCAGAGCTCTGATTTCTTTGTTATTTAATATTTTATTGAGCCGGGCTTTCTCCACATTTAGGATCTTGCCCCTCAGAGGCAGAATAGCCTGAAAACCCCGATCCCGTCCCTGTTTGGCCGAGCCTCCAGCCGAATCTCCCTCAACAATATAGAGTTCGGATTCCTCCCGCTCCCGGGAGGAGCAGTCAGCCAACTTGCCAGGCAGGGCGGTGGAGGTCAGGGCATTCTTTCTCCGGGTTAAATCCCGGGCCTTAGCCGCCGCCCGGCGGGCCTGAGCAGCCTTTAAAGCTTTTTCCACAATCTGCTTGCCTTCCCGGGGATGCTCCTCCAGGAAAATTTTAAGATGCCGGGAAACTGCGGAATCGACAAAGCCTCGTATCTCGCTGTTGCCGAGCTTGGTCTTGGTCTGGCCTTCAAACTGGGGGTCTTCCAGCTTGACGCTGACAATGGCCATCAGACCCTCCCGGATATCCTCACCCTTGAGGTTATCATCATCCTCCTTGAGAATATCTTTACTGCGGGCATAGTCATTGACGGTCCGGGTCAGGGCACTCTTAAAACCGCTCAAATGGGTACCGCCCTCGCGGGTATTGATATTATTAGCAAAGGTAAAGATATTATCGTTAAAACCCTGATTGTACTGAATAGCAATTTCAGCTTCGTAGCTCTCTCCCTTCTCCTCGATGTAGATCGGGTCAGGGAAAAGAGGGTCTTTATTGCGGTTTAAGTCCTTAACAAAGGAGATAATGCCGCCCTCAAAGCAGAATTCCTTTTCTATTTTCTCATCCCCGCGCTCATCGGTAAAACGGATGGTAATTCCGCGGTTGAGATAGGCCAGTTCTTTAAAACGCTGAGCCAGAATTTTGTATTTAAAATTCAAATCATCAAAGATCAGAGCATCGGGTTTGAAGCGGATAATGGTTCCGGTACAATCATTGGGTCTCTCGCCCATAACCTCAAGGTCGGTAACTGGCACACCTCTCTCATAGCGCTGACAGTACATCTGCCCGTCTTTCCAGGCTACCCTGACCTCCAGCCATTCGGCCAGAGCATTAACAACCGAAACTCCCACTCCGTGAAGTCCTCCGGAAACCTTATAACCCTCTCCTCCAAATTTACCTCCAGCATGGAGGGTGGTCATGACAACCTCAACCGCCGGACGGTTAACCTTGGGATGACTTTCAATCGGAATACCGCGGCCGTTATCAACCACCCGGACAATATTGCCCTCTTCCAGGGTGATCTCAATCAGATCACAGTATCCACTCATAGCTTCATCGATACTGTTATCGACAACCTCATATACCAGATGATGCAGACCTTCAAGGGCGGTGGAGCCGATATACATTCCCGGCCGCTTGCGCACCGCCTCCAGACCCTCCAGCACCTGGATATCTTCGGCTTCGTATTTGCTTCTGTCTTCCAGATTCATATAATCATTCTCCTTCATTTTCAACAAAAACTTTCCTGGCTTGATTCGCATTCTTTAAGGCAAACAGTCATGCCCCTCTGGGGAATAACAATACATGAAAGTATCACAACATATTTTAAAGATAAACCGCCATGCCCCTCTGGGGCAAAAAAATAAAAAAACAAAGAATGGAGTTGAAATTTATTCAGAATATATATCATTTCAAAATTTAGGCCTGCCCGGGCTGGAAATGAGTAGCCAGAATAAGCCCTGCTGCAGGCTGATTTGGTTTATCCTCTCTATATATTATATCAGATTTTTAAGCTTTTAACATCCTTTTCGGCAGATATCTGGTATTTTTTGCCTGTAATTTTAATCCAAAAAAGTCCTTACACTGTATTATCCTTACTCCAGCACTGTATTATCCTTATTCCAGGTAATTATTTTTTTCAATTGGACGGTTAAGTCTGTCAGCCAGAGTTTTGGAATTTATCAGGGAGTAATAAATAGTTTCTCCGGTGAGAATAAAGGAGCGGGCCTGATTATCCTCCCCTGATAAATCCACAATAAAACCTTCCTCCTGAGAAACTGAGAAAAATTCCCGGGAGGTTTCAGAAACGGTAACATTTTCCAGATCACCGATTAAAACAATATCCCGCTGAGGTATCATATGACCATCTCCAATATGTAAAAACATAATATCACCATCCTCTGCTTATCTGTCCCTGCTCTACCTGGAAATAATATTCTTCCTCCGGTGCTATATCTCGAACCAGCTCTCTATCAGTGGTGGTAATAAAGGTCTGGATCCGGCTGCCGATTAGGTCCACTACCGCCTGACGGCGCAGACTGTCAAGTTCGGAAAAAACATCATCCAGCAGCAGCACCGGATATTCTCCCTGCTCGGATTTCATAAATTCCAGTTCAGATATTTTTAGGGCCAAAGCCACTGTCCGCTGCTGACCCTGAGAACCGAATTTGCGGACATCAAAATCATTAAGGGTCAGAGCCAGATCATCCCTATGAGGCCCGGCCTGGGTGTAACCCCGTTCAATTTCAGAATCAAGATTGCTGTTAAGTTCCTGCCGAAAGGCTCTTTCCAGAGCTTTTCGATCTTCCTCTTTTCCCTGAAAATCAGCCAGTAAAGAAGAATTCCCGGCATCAGCAGAACTATTTGAACTAAAGGAACTTTTAGAAGTGCTGGACTCCCCGAAACTCAGCTCATAGGCAATTTTCAAATTTTCCTGATTTCCGGTGAGCTTGCGCTGCTGAAGGCGGGCCAGAATTTTAAGCTTCTCCACCACTTCCAGCCGTTTGGCAATTATTTTGCTGCCGGTCCGGGTTAATTCTTCAGTAAAAACGGTCAGCACCTCTCCCCTTTTCCGCCGGCCGGCTCTGATATCTTTTAAAAGGTTATTGCGCTGCCGCAATATTTTTTCGTATCTTTTTAGCTCTTCGTAGTAGGTGGGACTGACCTGAGAAACCTCGGTATCCAAAAAATCCCTCCGCTGAGAGGGGCTGCCCTTAACCAGTTTGAGGTCCTCGGGAGAAAATATAACAGCATTTAATCTGCCGAGGAAATCGGCCATCCGCTCTACTTTTTCATCATTCACCCGGTAAATTTTTTCCCGGGAAGAAACAGCCACAGCTAATTTCTCAACCAGTTCCTCTTTTTTTCTAATCCGGGCCTGAACTACAAATTTATCAGCCTCATCATCTTTATTGATCAGCTCTGTGTCCCGGCTGGTGCGATGAGATTTTCCAGTGCTGAGATAATAGAGAGCTTCCAGTAAATTTGTCTTTCCCTGACCATTTGCTCCCAGAATTATATTGAGATCAGAATTAAAATCCAGCAGCACCGCCTTGAGATTGCGGTAATCTTTCAAATAAGCCCGTTCAACCAGCAAAACTAATCCCCACTAACCTGAAAAACCTGATCCATTCCAGCAAAAGTGACCTGATCTCCCGGATAAAGTTTTCTTCCTCTGCTATACTCTACTTCTCCATTAACCAGCACTTTTCCTTCCTGAATTAGAGATTTAGCCTGACCTCCAGAGTTTACCAGATCAGCCCATTTTAAAAATTGATCCAGCTGGATCGATTCAGTTTTTATTGTTATTTTCTTAACCGCCGGTTCTCTATCCTGCAAAATTATCACTCCAGTAATTTAAAAGACTCAGCCAGTTCCCTTACGGATCGGCATAATTAGATAAATATAATCTTCAGAATCAATTTGTTTTACTGCCAGAGGTTTCTCAGGCCCGATCAATTTCAACCGGATCTCATCATCGGAGATCACCCGCAAAACATCTTTAAGATAGGAAGCATCAATATCAATATTCTGATCCTCACCTTCCATGGTTATGGGTATTTCTTCCCGGGCGTATCCCTTCTCTGTTTCCCGTGACTCCAGCACCAGAGTTCCCCTTTCTGAATTAAAATTAAGTTTTAAAATATTAGCTATCAGAGAAGCTCGTTTAACTGCCTGCTCAAGCTGCTGGCGGTTAGCGGTAACCAGGCTGTTATACTCTGCTGGCATAACCTGACGGTAATTAGGAAATGTACCCTCGATCAGACGGGAGGTAAGCAGCGTATCATTGAGATTAAACAGACAGTGGCTGGAATCCATCAGAATTTCAATCATACCCTTCTGGCTTTCCCGGGTTGATTCTTCCTTAGAATGTTCGGCAGCTCCTGCATCACTCTCTTTCTTCTCTTCTGATCCGGGTTCATCCAGATCCAGTTTAACATTTTGAGACTCTCCAGCTTCCTCTCCTCCAGAAGCCTGAACAGGATCTGTTCCACTTTCTTCTTTCCTGATAAATTCAGGGAGAAGATTGCTTAATTCCTGCAGGGCCTTTGCCGGAATAATTGCCCGATATTCCTCGGAAATTTCGCTGCTGTTCTCACTTTCCCTGTAAGCCATCCGATATGTATTGGTAGAAACCATGATTATTTTTTCCGGAGAAATTGTCAGCAGTGAACCGGTCAGGCCTGGACGGGATTCCTTCTTGGAGCAGGCAAACTTTACCGAATCGACCATTTCCAAAAAGTTATCTGCCGGCAGTCGTAACTTTAACATCTCCTTAACTTCCGGAAGGGAGGGAAATTCTCCGGGATCAAAACATTTAAGAGTAAAATTGGAGTTTGCTGTTTCTATCCTGGCAGTGAAATTTTCTTGATTTACCTCAACTTTGACAGGTTCGGAGGAAAGTTCTCTTACTATACTGCTGAGTTCACTGGCCGGCATCACCACCTGTCCCGGTTCCTGAATACTGACTGAAATACTGTGACTGATACCCAGTTCTAAATCAGTGGCTGTTAGATGCAGATTTTCCTCTTCATCATTACTGGCATCTCCTTCCAGCAGAATTCCGGAAAGAATGGGTAAAGTACTGCTGGTTGATACAGCGCGCCCCACTTTCTGGAGAGCTTTGTGGAAAACTGACTGCTCAACGATGAATTTCATGTTGCCACCTCCATAATTATCTATCTAATCTTAATTCAGTAGTACTAGTAATAGGGGCTGTTGAAATGTTAAAAAACCGGATAAAGCCTTGAAATATCAGAAAAAAGGTCTGTGAACAAAATGTTAGCAGTTATTAAATTTTATCCACAAATCAACATGACAGCAGGACTGAAAATCTATCCACAATTTTATCCACAGGTTATTAGAAAGCTATCAACAGGGTTATCCCCAGGTAAGTCAGCTGACTCTGGCATAACATTAAAAGGAGTCAGAGCCGGTAAGTTTTTTCTGCAGTCTGCTGATTGTTTTGCGAAACTCCTGATTTTCTTCAATTTTTTCAGTGATTTTATTGTGGGCATGCATTACAGTGGTATGATCCCGACCGCCAAAAGCTTCTCCTATTACCGGCAGGGAGGAGTCAGTCATCTCCCGGGACAGGTACATGGCAATCTGGCGGGGCAGTACAATATTTTGGGTGCGTTTTTTGGAATCCATCTTGGTGAGATTGATATTGTAATTTTCAGCTACCACCTTTTTGATATTCTGGATATTAATTTCCCGGGTTTTACCCCTGTCGGTGTCAATTAGATCTTTGAGGGCTTCCTGAGCCAGTTCCAGATCTATATCCCGATCAACCAGCTCGGCGTAGGCGATAACTTTGATCAGGGCTCCCTCCAGTTCCCGGATGTTGGATTGAATTTTATTGGCAATATCAATAATAACCTCGTTGGGTATCTCCAGATTTTCCAGATCCGCCTTCTTGCGCAGAATTGCTATCCTGGTCTCCAGGTCTGGTTTTTGAATATCGGTAATCAGTCCCCATTCGAACCGGGAGCGCAATCTTTCCTCCAGGGTAGGAATTTCCTTGGGCGGCCTGTCACTGGAGATTATCAGCTGACGGTTTGCTTCATGAAGGGCATTGAAGGTATGAAAAAATTCCTCCTGGGTTCTTTCTTTACCTTCAAGAAATTGAATATCATCGACAAGAAGTATATCAATGGTGCGGTATTTGTTGCGAAATTTAACGGTTTTGTCATCTTTGATGGCGTTGATAAGTTCATTGGTAAAGGTTTCGGAGGAAACATAAACTACCTTATGATCGGGATTATGTTCTAAAATAAAATGGGCAATGGCCTGCATCAGATGGGTCTTGCCCAGACCAACATCACCGTAAAGAAAGAGAGGATTATAAGCTTTGGCCGGGGCTTCGGCTACAGCCAGAGAAGCTGCGTGGGCAAAGCGGTTGCTGCTGCCGACTACAAAGGTTTCAAAGGTATATTTAGGATTGAGACTGCCCTTAACTCTGCTGTTATCGGCCGGTTTAATTTCAGCCCGGGTTTCAGTCTCTGCCTGACTGCTTTCCTTTTCTTTTTTCTCCTGTTCTTTTATATCCTCCGGAGTAAAAAATTCCAGCTCTACTTCGGTATCGGTAAGTTCGGTAATTGTTTCAATTATAAGATCAGTATAGCGGGATTCAATCCAGTCTTTGATAAAATCATTGGGTACTTTCAGTTTTAAAATTCCATCAGTGGTCAGCTCAAGGGGCGAAGTATCGGAAAACCAGGTCTTAAAACTGGGGTTGCTGAGCTGTTCTCTGATAGTATCCAGGGTGTTTTCCCATACCTTTTCCAGTTCTTTATTGTTGAACATTAAGATACCTCCTGCTGATAGACTTTCCACAATTTGTGGATAACCGGGGAGGTTATCCACAGCTTTTCCGGTAAATTAGAAACTCTGATAGAATGAAGATAAGATTCTCTTAAAAAAAGATTGTCCACATCTCTGTGGATTAAATTCGATGTTATCCACAATAACGGGTTATTGAGGAGCAGTTATCAACAGTTTGTGGATAAAACCCTGTTAATTTTGTGGAAAACTCCGGTCTCTGGAGAAAAATGTCCCCTTTTGTGGATAACCGATTATCCCAAATAAAATTTCCTGCAGATAATCAGGGCGAAAAATTATCCACAGGTAATTAATAATATAATAACAGATTGTTGACAGTTTATCAACAGAAATTGAGCTGTGGAAAACTTTAAAATCCTTGACTGCCGTTGTCAAATGACATATAATTTAAATTGTATGGGTTAAACTGCTGGCAGGGGGTCCGGGTTCTGGTGGAGATGTTAAAGAAAAGTCGACAGTTTCAGGATATTTACCGCCAGGGAAACTCCCTGGTAAGTCCTTTTCTGGTGGTTTACTGGCGGAAGAATGGACTGGATTATAATCGCTATGGTTTTTCTCTCAGCAAAAAGATGGGCAAAGCAGTTGTGAGAAACAGATTGAAACGTCAGTTAAAGGAATTAATCCGCCGCTGGCTGGATCCCTGCTTAAAGCAGGGATTTGATATTGTAATTATAACCCGGCCCTATCTGGTAAGGCTTGATTTTTGGGGGATTAAAGCCGATCTTACCGAACTTATGCAGCGGGCCTCTCTTTTATTAAAGTCTGAGGTGCCGGATAACCCACTGAAATAATAAGAGCTGAAACAATGTTAGAAAAAATGTTGGAGATAGGGGCAGAATAAACCGGGCAATAAACCTTGCAAAGAATAATTGGCAGAAAGGATTCGCTTCTATTGGACTTATAGCTATATATAATGTATAATTAAGTGTTGCAGGTTAGGTAATGTCTACGGATAGCTGTTTTATGTTTGGTTATAATTATACTGTTTTGCCTGCTAATCCGGATTAAATTTAAAGGTGATATTTATGCTTAAGAAATTATTCCTACTTTTAATAGCCTTGTATCAGCAGGTAATTTCTCCCTATTTACCAAAATCATGTCGTTATTATCCCACCTGTTCCAGCTATACCCGGGAGGCAATTATTAGATACGGTGCCCTCAAGGGCAGCTGGCTTGGAATAAAAAGGATCATCCGCTGCCATCCCCTTCATCCCGGCGGTTTTGATCCCCTAGAATAGGAGGAGTTTGTTAATGTTTGACTGGCTTTTTCAATTAATTGAAGTATCGATTGAATTTTTGAATGGTATAGTGGGCAGTTACGGTCTGGCCATCGTAATTTTTACCGTGATAATTAAGATGCTGCTGCTGCCTCTGACTTTAAAACAGACCAAATCGATGAAGGCTATGAAGGAACTGCAGCCTGAGATGGAAAAGATTAAAAGCAAGTATGAGGATAACAAGGAAAAACAGCAGGAAGCCATGATGAAGCTTTATCAGGAGAATAATGTCAATCCCATTGCGGGCTGTCTGCCTATGATTCTGCAGATGGCAATCATTATTCCCCTCTATCGCACCATCCTGGCCATGAGCGATGCCTTTGGGGATGAGGTCTTTCTCTGGATCGGCCGGATTACCGAGGGTTCGCTGGCAGAACCAGATATTCCTCTGGTTATTCTAAATGGTCTGGTCATGGTAATCCAGACCAAATTTACCTCCGGCATGTCAGGTGGCGATGGTAAGGCCAGCATGATGATGTGGATCATGCCTATCATGGTAGTATTTATAGGTTTTTCCCTGCCGGCAGGAATTATGATTTACTGGTTAACTTCTACAGTAATAATTGTAGGTCAGCACTTTTTTATTCACCGTCAGGATGAGGAACCGGAAACCGCTGTTAAGGAGGCATAATTATGGATAGCTGCAGGCAGGAAGGACGCACTGTTGAGGAAGCGATTACTAAAGCTTTAGAAAAACTGGGTATCTCGCGCAATGAGGCTGAAATTGAAGTAATTAAAGAGGGCAGCAGCGGCCTCTTTGGAATGATCGGTGCCAGCAATGCCGAGGTTGAGGTTAAAAGGATTGTTAACCCCCTCAAGATCGGCAAAGATTTTCTGGAGAGAGTGATGGAGGTTAGCAATCTGGAGGCTGAAGTCGCCATCGATCAGGAGAAAACCGAGGAGCAGCAGCTGGCTTACAACATTACCTCGGCCAGGGAGCTGGGCTTGATAATAGGCCACCGCGGTGAAACACTGGATGCCCTGCAGTATCTGACTTCACTGGCTGTCAACCGGGAGACTGATGAGTATTATCGGATTATCATTGATGCTGAAGGTTACCGGGAACGCCGGGAAGAAACCCTGCGCCAGCTGGCAGATAAAATGAAGCACCGGGCGATTGAAACCGGGCGCAAGGTGATGCTGGATCCTATGCCGCCGCATGAAAGAAGGATTATCCACCTGGCAGTTAAGGATGACAGCAGGGTTAAATCCTATAGCGAGGGGGAGGAGCCCTTCCGCAAGGTCATGATAGAAACTACCGGGATTTCCTCAAGGGATTCTGGTGCGGAAGAAGGAGAGGCTGAAGCGGATAAGGCTGAAGATGAGGCCCGGGATTAATTTAAGCCCCGGGTTCAAAGTTTATCGCTATTTTATATCTATATTTAATTGTACTTCGAGTCAAGATACCCAGCAGGAGGCAAGCCTGCTGGGTTTTTTACTAGCAGATAGAAGTTTTTAATTTCTTTAACTGAGAGCTTATCATAAATTATTCCTGAAGAGAGTTAAAGAACCAGAAAAGTCCGGGGAATTCGATCATAATAAATGGTTATTATACTGTTATCCTGTCATTATAGTGATAGGTTGTGTTATTATAATAATGAGATACATCAATCTGCCGGTCAGTAACAGGATAATTTTCTGACAGGAAAATCAGATCCGGATTGAGGTGAATCCAATGGCAGCGAGAGAAGATAAGTTTGGTGAAGAGGTAATTGCAGCAATTGCCACGCCCCCGGGAACCTCCGGTATCGGCAAGGTCCGAATCAGCGGTGAAGGAGCAGTGGAAGTGGCCGATAAAATTTTTTATTCTCCTGCTGGAGTTAAACTGGCTGAAGTTGAGAGCCATACGATTAATTATGGCTTTATTAGAGATTTATCCGGGAAAGAGATAGATGAGGTGCTGGCACTGGTGATGCTCTCTCCCCGGAGTTTTACCAGGGAAGACACCGTGGAATTTGACTGTCACGGGGGTATGCTGCCCCTGCAGGGAGTGCTGGAGGCAGTTTTGCAGGCCGGGGCTAGAATGGCCGAGCCCGGTGAGTTTTCCCGCAGGGCTTTCCTCAATGGTAGAATTGACCTGGCCCAGGCTGAGGGAATAATAGATCTGATCAATGCCAAATCCCGCAGAGGCCGGGAGATTGCTCTGCAGCAGCTCCGGGGAAGGCTCTCAGAGCATATCGACAGGCTCAGATCCCGGCTGCTTGAAATTCTGACCGGGGTGGAAGCCAGTATTGATTTTCCTGAGGATGAAATACCGGAGCTTGACAGCGCAGATCTCGGAGATCAGCTGAAAGAGATCCACTCCAGTCTTAAAGATTTGATTGCCAGCAGCCGGACCGGCAGAGTTTATCAGGAGGGTGTTGAGACTGTGATTGCCGGCAAGCCCAATGTCGGCAAGTCCAGCCTGCTGAATTATCTTTTAAAGGAAAATAGAGCCATTGTTACTGATATTCCAGGAACTACCCGGGATGTAATCTCAGAGCTGATCAGTTTTGCCGGTCTGCCTCTGAAGATTGTCGATACTGCTGGGATAAGGCAGACCGAGGATCAGGTGGAGAAGATTGGGGTGGAGAAGAGTCAGAACTCCCTGAAAAGGGCGGATCTGGTTCTCTTCATGCTGGATGTCAGTCAGGGGATTACCGCTGAGGACCTGGAAATTTATCAGCTGGTCAGGGATAAGCCTCTGATAATACTGGTCAATAAGACCGATCTGCCGGCTGATTTAAGTCCGGGAGAGATTGAGGAAAGATTTGCCGATCATCCGGTAATTTTTATCTCGATCTGGGAGGAGACAGGACTTCAGGAATTGAAGGATAGAATATATGAGATAATAATGGGTGGTAGAGCTGCTGGAGATTATGATTATATTATAACTCGCCTCCGGCATCAACGGGCCCTGGAAGAGGCTAGTGACAGCCTGGAGAGGGCAATCGCAGCTTACCGTTCTGGAGTTCCTGCTGATCTGCTGGCAGTTGATCTTAAGGAGGTTCTAATAAAACTGGGTGAGATTACCGGCGACACAGTTACAGAAGATATTATCGATAGAATTTTTGCGGATTTTTGCATTGGCAAGTAACCGGAAAAATATTTCCCGGGAAATATTGCACTTTTTAAGGAGAGATAATTTCATTATCAGTATGATTAGGGAGAGATTGTTTCATGAGCAGATATAAATATCAGTATCCTGTAGAGTATGAAGTAATAGTGGTAGGAGCCGGTCACGCCGGCTGTGAGGCAGCCCTGGCAGCGGCCAGAATGGGCTGCAGGACTTTAAGCCTGACGGTAAATCTGGATCACGTGGCCTTCATGCCCTGCAATCCCTCCCTGGGTGGACCGGGCAAATCTCATATTGTCAGGGAGATTGATGCCCTGGGAGGAGAAATGGCGGTAAATATGGATCGGACCATGACCCAGATAAGAATGCTGAATACCAGCAAAGGGCCGGCGGTTCACGGCTTGAGGGGCCAGGCCGATAAGGTTAAATACCATCAGAGGATGAAGGCTGTTCTGGAAAATCAGGAAAATCTGGATCTCAAGCAGGATATAGTAGAAGATATTCTGGTGGAGGAGGGTCGGGTCGCTGGAGTTATCACCAAGACCGGACTGTTATATCGGGGCTTACGGGTTATTCTGACAACAGGCACCTTTTTGCAGGCCCGCATTATTATTGGTGAGGCGACCTATAATGCTGGTCCCAATCAGCAGTATCCTGCTAATGAGCTGTCAAAATCCCTGGAGAGGGAAGGTTTTAAGCTTCTAAGATTTAAAACCGGCACACCGCCACGAATCAATGGCAATTCCATTGATTTCTCCTCTCTTCAGGAACAGCGGGGGGAAAAAGGGCTGGCTTTCTCCTTTCTTTCCAATCCGCTGACCGGCAAACAGGACAGCTGCTGGCTGACCTATTCCAATCCTGAAACCCACCGGATTATTCGAGAAAATGAGGAACGAACTCCTTTATTCAGCGGTGAAATTGAAGGGACCGGTCCTCGCTACTGTCCTTCGATTGAGGACAAGGTCAAGAAATTTCCCGAAAAGGAACGGCATCAATTTTTTCTGGAGCCTGAGGGGCGGGATACCGAAGAATATTATCTTTCCGGATTTTCCACCAGTCTGCCTCTCGATATCCAGATTCAAATTCTGCGAACCCTGGAAGGGATGGAGCGGGCTGAGATAATGCGGCCTGGCTACGCCATAGAATATGACTGTGTGGCCAGCGGTCAGTTTGACTCAACTCTGGAAACAAGGCTGATAGCTGGACTCTATACTGCCGGACAGATCAACGGCACTTCCGGTTATGAGGAAGCGGCAGGACAGGGGCTTCTGGCCGGGATTAACGCAGCTTTAACTCTCAAGGACAGAGATCCTCTGATATTGAAACGCTCCCAGGCCTATATCGGGGTGCTGATTGATGAACTGGTGACCAAAGAACCCCGAGAACCCTACCGGATGATGACTTCCCGGGCTGAACACCGCCTGATATTGAGGCAGGATAATGCCGATCTCCGTCTGACACCGTTGGGGAGAGAGATCGGGCTGGTTGCTGAACAGCGCTGGCAGTATTTTCAGAAGAAAAAAGCAGAGATTGAAGAATTGAGAGAATATTTAGAAAAGAAAAAGGTTACCCCCACGCCGGAGATTAAAGAGGCTCTGCAGGAGCTTGAGAGCGGCAGCTTGAATCAACCGGCAACCCTGAAAAAGCTTCTTCGACGGCCAGAAATTTCCTATCAGGATCTGAGTGAGATTGTAGATGATCTGCCAGAATTTTCTCAGGAGGCAGTGGAGCAGCTAGAGATCTCGATAAAATATCAGGGGTATATAGAGCGGCAGCTTCAACAGGTGGAAAAATTTAAAAAGATGGAAAATAAACTTCTGCCCCGGGAGCTGGATTACAGTCAACTTAACAATCTCAGACAGGAAGCCCGGGAGAAACTCAATAAGATTAAACCTCATTCGGTAGGCCAGGCTTCCCGGATTCCCGGGGTATCCCCTGCCGATATTCAGGTCCTGTTAATCTATCTTGAGAAAAGGCGTCAGGAGCAGGGTGAGCCTAAATGACAGCCGGACAGGAGATAGAGAAAATTATTTCCCGGGAAATAGCAGATTATGCTGCTGGTCTCCTGCAGGAAAGTGAGCTTAAAGAGGCTGAGAAACAGCAGATTACTGCAATGAGTGAGAGGTTAGGGGAATCAGACAGGCAGAGAAAGCTGGCGGAATATGTCGAATGGCTTTACCAAGAGAACAGCAAGCATAATTTAATTGGTCCCGCCGAAAAAAAGGAGATAGTCTATCTCCATGTAATGGATTCACTAATACCGCTCTTTTATCTTTCCAGGTATATAGAACTTACCGGTAGAATCGGGATAGATATTGGCAGCGGCGCTGGACTGCCTGGACTTCTCTGGGGGATTGTCCTGCCGGAAAGCATCATCTATCTTCTGGACTCACGGCGAAAACGGGTTGAATTTCTCAGAGAGGCAGTTAGTGTACTTGATATAGATAACTGTCGGCCGCTCAGGGCCAGGGCAGAGAGGCTGGGCCAGGATAAAGACTGGCGGGGGAAGTTTGATTTTGTCCTGGCCAGAGCTGTAGCATCTCTGGATGTTCTCCTGGAATACTCCCTGCCGCTTCTTAAAATTAAAGGGCGGGCCCTGCTCTTTAAGGGACCGGGTTATCAGGAGGAACTTGAGGCTGGAGATTCTGCTGCAGCCCTTCTCAAAGGTGTCCGGGAAGAGATTTATAGTTTTAGGGTCCCGGGACTCAAAGGAAAGCGCTTTATTCTCTCTTACCAGAAGGAGAATTTCAGTCCGGAAAAATTCCCCAGGAGAGTGGGAATTCCCAAAAAACGCCCTCTGGGAGGCAGGAGTTAGGCTGACAGCACCGAAATATATTATTGCTGTACCCCGTTAGGAGGAAATAATCATGAAGATACCTTTCTTTTCCAGCAGTCAGCAGAAGGAGCCAGGTGAAGAGGAGATTAAAATGATTCCCACCGCTCAGATTTCACCCAATCCCTATCAGCCCCGCACTGATTTTAAGGAAGAGGAGTTAAAGGAACTGGCGAAATCTATTGAAACCCATGGTATGATACAGCCTCTGACTGTCACAGAGCATAATGACGGTGGCTATCAGCTGATAGCCGGAGAAAGAAGATTAAAGGCTGTCAAGCTTTTAGGTCAGGATAAGATTCCGGCAGTAATCAGGGAATTTAACGATCAGGAGATGGCAGAGATTGCTCTGATTGAAAATCTGCAGAGAAAGGATCTTTATTTTCTTGAGGAGGCCCGGGCCTATCAGACTCTGCTGGATAGGTTTTCTCTTACCCAGCAGGAACTGGCAGAATCCCTGGGCAAATCTCAGTCAACAATCGCCAACAAACTTCGACTTCTAAGCCTTCCTGGACCTGTACGCAGAAAAATTGCGACCGAGGGTTTGACTGAAAGGCAGGCCCGCTCACTGCTTAAACTTAAAGAAGCGGACGAGATGCTGGAGGCGGTTGCCAGAATTGCTGAGGAAGATTTAACTGTTAGAGAGGCTGAACGAATGGTGGAGGGGATGCTTGCCGGTGCCAGGGACCGTCCGGCAGATAAAGAGAAAAAAAAGAAGACAGGAAGGATTCAAGCTGCCTGTGCTGATGTCAGGCTCTACATAAATTCTCTGGAAAAAACTCTGGAGGAGATAGAAAAATCCGGTGGTAAAGTTGAAGTGGAAAGGCTGGAGAGCGAAGAGGAAATTGAATTCCAGATAAAATTGAAAAAGAGTCAGACAGCAGAGGGGGGAGGCAGTGATGATGGGTAAACGAATAGCAATAGTAAATCAAAAGGGAGGAGTCGGTAAAAGCACAACAGCTATCAATCTGGGGGCAGCCCTGGCTGAATATGATCTTCAGATCCTGGTGATTGATATCGACCCCCAGGGTAATGCCACCAGCGGTTTAGGGCTGGATAAGGATGAAATTGAGTTAAGCATCTATGATCTGCTTCTGGAGAATGCCTCCTTTTATGAAGTGCTTCAGGAGACCGGCATTCCCCGTCTCAAGATAATACCTGCTAACATCGATCTGGCAGGAGCTGAAATAGAACTGGTTTCCGAAATTTCCCGGGAGAAAAGATTGTCTCGAGCAATTGCCGATTATCATCAGGAGTTTGACTATCTTTTAATCGACTGTCCTCCTTCCCTGGGGATATTAACATTAAATGCTCTAACGGCTGCCGAGGAAGTGCTGGTTCCCATTCAGTGCGAATATTATGCTCTGGAGGGCCTGGGCCAGCTGCTCGATACCATAAGGAGAGTCAGAGAGAATGTCAACCCCGAACTGGATCTAGCAGGTGTGCTGCTCACCATGTATGACGGTCGTACAAATCTTTCCGAGCAGGTGGCTGAAGAAGTGAAGAAATATTTTTCCGAGAAAATATTTGACACTATTATTCCCAGAAATGTCAGGCTGAGCGAGGCCCCCAGCTTCGGAGAATCAATTATACAGTATCAACCCCGTTCATCAGGGGCAAAAGCTTATAAGGAGTTAGCCCGGGAGGTGCTGGCAAATGAGCAATAAAAAAAAGAGACTGGGCAGAGGGCTCGATGCCTTTTTCAACGGTGACGAAGGATTGGAATCGATGAGAGGAAGCGAAGAGCTGATAAATAATATAGAAGTTGAGAAGATAAAGCCTAATCCCTATCAGCCCAGGGAGTCCTTTGAAAAAGAAGGCCTGGAGGAACTGGCAGCTTCAATTGAGGAGAATGGTGTGCTGCAGCCCCTGATACTGACACCTAGAGGAGATGAGGGTTATTATATAGTGGCAGGTGAAAGACGCTGGCGGGCGGCAAAAATGGCAAAGAAGAAAGAAGTTCCGGCCATAATCAGGGAGTTCGAGGAAGACAGAATGCTGGAAATTGCCCTGATAGAAAATATTCACCGGGATGATCTCAACCCTCTAGAAGAAGCCCGGGCCTACAGCCAGCTGCTTGAGAGGCTAGAAGTTACTCAGAATGAACTTGCCGAAAAGATCGGAAAAAGCAGATCTGGAATCAGCAACAGCCTGAGGCTGTTAAAGCTGCCAGCAGAAATCCAGAAGTATGTTTCACGTGGAACATTGTCTGCCGGGCAGGCCCGGGCCTTAGCAGGGCTGGATGATCCCGATCAGCAGAGGGAAGTTGCCGAGGAGATTATCTCCCGGGATATGTCAGTCAGAGAGACAGAAAAGCATATTGCAGGACTTAAAGAGAAGGCTGATGGGAATGAGAGAAATAGGACAGAAGCCGATCAAATGCTCGATGGGCTGGAGGAACTGCTGGACAGAAGTGGAGAAGAACTACAAACTGAGACGAATATTAATCTGAAAGAAAGGGACAGTGAAGTGGAAGCTCAGGAATGGGAGCGCTATTCCCGGAAAATTGAGGAGATTACCGGCCTGCAGGTTAGAGTTGAAAGGGAAAAGGAAAAATTGAAGGTTGAAGTCTCCTGCAGCGGGCTGGAGGAGCTGCAGCACCTCCTGAGCCTGCTTGAAGGCTGAGGGAATTGAAAAATGGACGATGAAGGATAAAATTCTTTCAGGAAAAGCCAAGGGCAGATTCCAAATTTCAGCGGGTTTTTCTTTAGCTATAGGTAAGCAACTCAAAGGCATTCTGGGAGTGAGCTCAACCGGGCTAATACTGCATTTCTGACAGCAGGAAATTAAATTTCTGATATCTGCATCTCTGTTCTGTTTAACTTCTGACATAGCTATAAAACAAAATCAAACCAGTAACCCGAACAGCAGAAAAATTATTCGCAATTTTTATCAAGGACAATTCTGATTAGAAGACAATTATTTCTAAAGGCATTCAATTTCTAAAGGCATTCAATGGAGAGAGCAAAACTTCTCTTAATCCTTCAGCAAACCTGCTATATTAACCTGCAGCAGATAAAAAGCTTAAAAATCAAAAAAAATTAAGGCATGTTTAAATTTCAGTATTGCTAGTATTGCTAATGTAGCGCTTGATAATTATAAGCGCTGGCTTGATCTTGCTGTCAGGATTGAAATAGATAAAAAACTTTTGCCAAAAACGTTTTGCTCGCCTAAAGTTCCTGAACAACAGGGTGTTTGATAAGAGCTAAAATAAAAGCCTATATTAATACTTTTTAAACTTCTCCTGAAGAACAGGTGGCAGGAAATATATGTTTCACGTGAAACATTAGCAGCATAAGATTTGGAGGTGGCCTGGTGAAGATTATCATAGTTGGAGGCGGCAAGGTTGGCCGATATCTATTAACCGAGCTGCTGCAGAAGGGTCATGACTTAACTCTCATAGAACAAAAAAAGAATAAATGCGACAAAATTAGACAGAACTTCAATGGTGTCAGGGTGGTCTGTGGAGATGGCTCTGAAGCTGAAGTGCTGGAGAAGGCTGGAATTGCAGAGACTGATGTGGTGCTGGCAGTCACCAAGGATGATCAGGATAATCTGGTGATCTGTCAGCTGGCCGAAAGGCAGTTCAATATCCCCAGCACCTTTACCACCGTTAATACTCCGGGAAATGAAAGGCTCTTTGACTGGCTGGGTGTAAATGTTGCTATCAGCAGCCCGGCCATTCTCCTGGCCCTGGTTGACCAGGAGATGGCTATGACCGATCTTGAGGAGCTGCTGTCTCAGAAGCATGATGAACTCGAACTGGTTAGATTCTATGTGGAAGAGGATTCACCGGCAGCTGGAAAGAAGCTGAAAGAACTGGAACTTCCTCTGGAAGTGGTTTTAGTTTCTCTTCTCAGGGGGGACACTCCCATAGTTCCCCGGGGGAATACTCGGATTTATCAGGGAGACTTAGTGGTTGTTCTGACCCGGGAGGGCTATAAAGAATCACTTTATAAGATGTTTGAATAGCGCAAATTTATAGACAGAAAATTGATCTAATAAAAAGCCGGGACAGAAGAAGCAAAAGCATTAAAATTGCTATCGAACAGAAAGCCAGGAAAGTATTGAGCTGACAGCCAGCAGGCTTAATATGTTCCGGGGCTGAGTTAGGAGCTGGAACTATTTGAGAACTGCCTGCCGAAAAAATTTGGGCTTTCAGGCAGGACTTTTTTGTTTTTTTGAGAATATATATTAACAGGATAATCTTTTAAAACAGACAGTAAAGATATATGGTTCACAGTTAAGATGAAAGGATGCAAAGGATACAAAGTTGACAGTTAAGATACCGGTATCAGTCCGGCAATTAAAATGCTCTGGGCAGAGACAGCGAGACAGCATGGGTTTTTCGCAGACCAGGCAGAAGAGGTTAAAACAGTTAAAATAAATAGGATTTTCCGGTTGAAATTCAGGAGAGAGCTCTTTTTAAAGAGCGCCGAAGGGGCAAGGTTCCCAGGAACTGAAACTCTCAGGCTTAAGAATTCTGAAGGGACGGAACTCTGAACTTTTTGGACAGAGGAGGCTGGTTTGCCCGGTCTCCTCTGTTTTTATCTCTGACTGTTTGCCAGGTTTTTTCTGGTTGTATTTATTGCTTGCAGTATTTGAGTCAGATAATAAACTGAATTTTTTTCAGCTGTAAAATCCAGCAGAAACTAACCAAGAATATTTACAGGGAAAGGAGGTGAGTTCGATGGAAAAGACTCCTTTAAATTCCGTGCATCATGAAATGGGTGCCAAAATGACTGATTTTGGAGGCTGGGAAATGCCGGTAGAATATTCCGGGATTATTGATGAGCACAAAACTGTCAGGCGGGATGCCGGTCTCTTTGATGTCAGTCATATGGGTGAAATAGTTGTCAGGGGCCAGGAAGCCGGGAGTTTTATCGATTATCTTGTTACCAACCGGGTCAGCACCGTTCCGCAGGGCAAGGTGGTTTATTCCCCGATGTGCTATCCTGAGGGCGGAATAGTTGATGACCTGCTGATTTATAAAATTCAGGATGATCAGTATTTTCTGGTTGTCAATGCCTCTAATACTGAAAAGGATTTTGCCTGGATTAGCGAACAGGCAGCTAAGTTTTCCGGGGAAGTCGAGGTGAAAAACCACTCCCGGAATTATGCCCTGCTGGCTCTGCAGGGACCCAGGTCAGAAGAAATTCTCAGTCAGCTGACACCTGCCAGCCTGGACGATATCCCGGCTTTTAATTTCAGCAATATTGAGGTTGATGGGATAGATATGCTTGTTTCCCGGACCGGTTATACCGGAGAGGATGGTTTTGAGCTTTATTTTGCTCCCGAGAAAGCTGAGAAGATCTGGCAGTCACTGCTGAAAGCCGGAGAAAGGGCAGGGCTCAAACCAGCAGGGCTGGGGGCTCGTGATACTCTCAGGCTGGAAAAATGCCTCTGTCTTTATGGTAATGACATCAGCAAAGAGACCAATCCCCTGGAGGCAGGACTGGGCTGGACTGTGAAATTCGACAAGGATGATTTTGTAGGAAAAGATGCTCTGGAGAGAGTCAAGGAGGCTGGACCTCCCCGAAAACTGGTAGGTTTTATCCTCCAGGATCGAGGGATTGCCAGACACAACTATCCCATATTATCATCACAAGAAGAGGAAATTGGTCATGTTACTTCTGGAAGCTATTCTCCCAGCCTTGAGGAAAATATCGGATTGGGTTATGTGGAAAGTTCTCAGGCTCAGCCCGGCCAGATAATCAAAATTAAGATCAGAAGCAGGCTGGTGAGCGCTGAAGTAGTTGAAACGCCATTTATCTAATTTAACCAGGAGGGATTAGTATGAAGGTACCAGAAGGTCTTTACTACACCGAAGATCATGAATGGCTGAAAGTTGAAAATGGTGCGGGCACAATGGGAATCACCGATTTTGCTCAGGAGGAACTCGGGGATATTGTTTTTGTTGAGCTGCCTGAGGTCGGCGATGATTTTCAGCAGCATGATAATTTCGGGGTTATTGAATCGGTCAAGGCAGTTTCCGATCTTTATATCCCGGTGAGTGGCGAAATTACCGGAATTAATGAAAAACTGCTGGATCAGCCAGAACTTGTCAATGATGAGCCCTATCAGGAGGGCTGGATTGTTAAAATCAAGCTTTCCGATGAGGGGGAGCTGGATGAATTGATGGATGCCGAAGATTACCGGGAGTTTTTGAAGGAGGAGGCTTAGATGAAATATATTTCTAACACACCGGCCGAGCAGAAACAAATGCTGCAGGAGATAGGTGTGGAGGAAATTTCAGACCTTTTTCAGGCTATTCCCGATAATATCAAGTTTGATCGTTCCTTTAATCTTCCTGAGGCTCTTTCCGAGCTGGAACTTCGGGAACTGGTGAAGGAGAAGGCAGCAAAAAACCTGGATTTATCAAACTTTGACAGTTATCTGGGAGCAGGTTCCTATGATCACTATATCCCAGCGATAATCGATCACCTGATTTTGAGGTCTGAATTCTACACCGCCTATACACCCTACCAGGCTGAGTTGAGCCAGGGGACCCTGCAGGCCATGTATGAATATCAGAGTATGATCTGCGAGTTAACCGGAATGGGAATTTCCAACGCTTCTCTGCTCGATGGAGCTTCAGCTCTGGGAGAAGCAGTGATTATGGCCCGCCGTCATACCCGGAACAGCAGGGTGCTTTTGCCCAAAACCCTCCATCCGGCCTATGCCAATGTGGCCCGGACCTACGGGGAGCCCCACGGGCTGGATTTTGTAGATCTCCCCCTGGAGGGCGGCCAGCTGAAGCTTAAATCCTTAGAAAATGAGCTGGATGAAGAGACAGCAGCAGTTGTTGTGCAGTACCCCAACTTTTTTGGTTCCCTGGAAGAGATGAAGAAGATTGCTGAACTGCTGGAGGACTACAGCAAAGCCCTGCTGATAGTAGCAGCCAATCCTATTGCTCTTGGACTGTTAACTCCTCCAGGAGACTTTGGAGCTGATATAGTGGTAGGAGAAGGCCAGCCACTGGGTAACACCGTTAATTATGGAGGGCCCAACCTGGGTTATATGGCCATCAAGGATGATAGGAGGCTCTTAAGGCAGCTGCCCGGCAGGCTGGTAGGTAAGACTGAGGATGTTGAAGGTGAGACCGGTTATGTCATGACAATGCAGACCAGAGAGCAGCATATCCGCCGGGAGAAAGCAACCTCCAATATCTGCACCAATCAGGCTTTAAATGCTCTGATGGCCTCTATATATATGGCCACCATGGGCAAAGAAGGCCTTCAGGAAGTTGCCAATCAGTGCTATCAAAAAACCCGGTATTTGATAGCCAGACTGACCGAACTTGAAGATGTTGAGGTGGTCAATCAGGATAACCACTTCAATGAATTCTGGCTTAAAGTTGACAGACCTGGAACCTCTCTGGAAGAGATCGAGCAGAAGATGTGTGAAAGGGATATTCTGGCCGGGGTTAATCTGGCAGAACTTACCGACCAGGAGGGGCTGCTGGTCTGTGTAACCGAAAAGAAGACCCGCCAGGATTTAGATAATTATGTTAAAAGCCTGGAGGTGGTTCTCAATGACTGAACCCTTAATTAAGGAATATGGCAGCCCGGGCAGAAAGGGTTATTCTCTGCCGGAGCTTGATGTCCCTGAAGAAAATCCCGGGGAAAAGCTGCCCGCCGGCACAGTCAGGAAGGAAGCAGCCGAGCTGCCTGAGGTCAGTGAAGTCGATGTTGTCAGACATTTCACCAGTCTTTCCAATATGAACTACGGAGTTGATTCCGGGATCTATCCTCTAGGTTCCTGCACCATGAAGTATAACCCGAAAATTAATGAGGATGTAGCCCGGATTCCCAATCTGGCGCACATTCATCCCCACCAGAAGGAAAAGTATGTTCAGGGGAGTCTGGAGATTCTCTATGAATTAAAACAGTATCTGGCTGAAATCAGCGGTATGGATGAGGTTTCTCTCCAGCCGGCCTCAGGTGCCCACGGAGAATATGTGGGGCTTATGATTATCAGAAAGTATTTTGAAAAGCAGGGCGAGGAGAGAACCAAGGTGATCGTGCCGGATTCAGCTCACGGTACCAATCCTGCCAGCGCCACCATGGCCGGTTTCGATGTGGTAGAGATAGAATCCAATGAGAGAGGCATGGTTGATCTGGATTCTTTGAGGGCAGCAGTAGATGATGATGTTGCGGCTCTGATGCTGACCAATCCCAATACCCTGGGAATATTTGAAAGGGATATCTGTGAGATTCAGCAGATAATTCATGATGCCGGAGGGCTGCTCTATTACGACGGCGCCAATATGAATGCCGTAATGGGTTATGCCCGACCCGGTGATATGGAATTTGATGTTATTCATTATAACCTCCATAAAACCTTTTCCACTCCTCACGGAGGCGGAGGTCCGGGCTCCGGCCCGGTGGCGGTTAAAGAGAGACTTGCTCCCTATCTGCCGGCGCCGGTACTGCAGAAGGAAGGCTCTCAATATTACTGGGATTATGACAGACCTGATACCATGGGCAAGGTTCATGCCTTCCACGGAAATTACGGTGTTATGCTGAGAGCCTATGCCTATATCAGGACAGCTGGAGGCGAAGGGCTCAGGGAAATCACCGAGAATGCAGTTTTAAATGCCAATTATATGAAGCATAAGCTGAAGGACACCTATGAACTGCCCTTTGCTTCTGACAGCCTCCATGAGTTTGTTCTCTCGGGCTCGCGCCAGAAAAAGGATGGCATCACCACTGCCAACATTGCCAAGCGGCTGCTGGATTATGAGCAGTATGCTCCCACCATCTATTTCCCGCTGATTGTCAAGGAAGCTATTATGGTTGAACCTACCGAGACAGAAAATCTAAGGTCGCTGGACAGGTTCATTGAGACTATGAAAATTATTTCCCGGGAAATAGAGGAAGAGCCGGAGCTGGTGGAAAACGCTCCTCACAATACTGTAGTGCGCAAGCTGGATGAGGCTCAGGCGGCGAGAAATCCTGACCTGAGATGGTAAGGAATTAAGTTATCTGCAACTAAAGCGCCCCTGCCGTTTTGAAGGTGGGGGCGCTTTTTATCTCTTATTATCTGTGTTATAATTTATTATATGTTATCTGCTGAGCTTTTTTGAACAGCATATCCTGATAGATTATTTTGTTTATTCAGGTCAGGGTCTGGATTTACAAGCAGTGAATAGCGGAAAATAATCCGGATGTTTATCGGTGAGGAAAGAGAGAACAGTTCTCATGAGAGTTAGACGTCAGCAGTGCTCTTAAAGAATGCTCTGGAGTGCTCTGCTGGAGATGGGTTTCTAAGCAGAAAAAGAGAGGTATTGAGTATAAGAGCTAGAGAATAATTTTTAAGGATGATCAGCATGCGTGAGAAGGATTATCTGGAGAAGTCTTCAGAACTGTTGAAAAATAAATATGAAGAAGCCTGCCAGCATTTAGATCAGGGAGAATTTGAGGAAGCAGAAGCCCTGCTCCGGGAGATTTTACGGTTGAATGAAAGCTTTGCCCCGGCCCGTAATAAGCTGGCTCTGCTTGCCATCAGGCGGGAGGAGCAGGATAAAGCACGGGAGGAGCTGACTAGAACCCTAAAGGTGGATCCCGATTATCCTCCGGCTTTAACCAATCTGGGCAGCCTGGAAAAAGCAGAGGGCAACTTTCACCGGGCTAAAGAGCTTTACCAGCAGGCCATTGATAAGAATGAGGAGTACGGTCCGGCCTATAATAATATGGGAGTTATTCTCCGGGAGGAAGGAAAGATAAAGGAGTCGGTTAAATATTTAAAAAAGGCTCGCAAACATGGAACCCTGACTTTTTCCAAAAGGTCAGAGGGTCCTCTTTACAAAGAGCCGGGCTGCCTGATTCCGATAATCTTGAGCGCCTTGGTTCTGCTGGGATTGCTTTACTGGTTTTTGCTGGCTTTAAACTGAGATAGGAAAGAGCAGCTCTTTCTTTAATTTTTAAGGTAAAAAATTCTGGAAGGACAAATCTGACTATCAGGGAGGAAGAGGTTATATGAGAGAAGAGCAGGAGGAACTGCTGCCGGGAGCAGTTGTCAAAATGAAAAAACCTCACCCCTGCGGCAGCAACAGCTGGGAGCTTATCAGGATAGGGATGGATGTTAAAATTAAATGCCGGAACTGCGGTCGGATGGTCAGTTTTTCAAGAAAGAAATTTGAGAAGGCCTTAAGGGAAATTCTCAAGCGAGAGGGGGAGTGATGGTGGAACTAGGTCTGGTAGGACTGCCTAATGTGGGTAAATCGACCCTGTTTACTGCGCTGACTGAAAAGGAAGTGGCCGCTGAAAACTACCCTTTCTGTACTGTTGACTCCAATGTAGGGTTGATAGAGGTTAAAGATGAGAGGCTTGAGGAACTCTGCTGTCACTATCAGCCCGATAAGTGTACTCCCTCAACGATAAAATTTATTGATATTGCCGGACTGGTGGAGGGAGCCAGTCGGGGTGAGGGGCTGGGAAATCAGTTTTTAGCCAGGATTAGAGAGGTTGATGCTATTGTTCAGATAGTCAGACTTTTTGAGGATGATAATATCTCACATGTGATGGGAGAGATTGACCCGATAAGAGATATTAAAGTTATTAGAGAGGAGCTAATAGCGGCTGATTTAAAGACGGTTGCCAGGAGAAAAGATAAAGCTGTTAAAATGCAGAAAACCGGCGAGAGGAAGTATCGTGAGGAAGAAGAGGCTCTGCAAAGGATGGAGGCTGACCTGGAGAAGGGCATACCGGTAAGAAAGCAGCAGCTGACTGATTTTCAGCAGAAGCTTCTGCCGGAGCTTTTTCTGCTGACGGCCAAGCCGACTCTCTATCTGGGCAATGTCAAGGAACAAGGGACTCAGGCTGATAGATATCGGGAGGAGTTTATTGATTATATTGCCGAGGAGCAGGAAGAAAGCGTTCTGATTGATGCACTTTTTGCCAGAGAGATGGTGGAGCTGCCGCCGGAAGAAAGAGAGATTTTTCTGGCAGAGCAGGAGGGGGATTCGGGCCTGGAAAATTTTATTAAAGCCAGCTATGAACTGCTGGATTTAATCACTTTTTTTACCGTGGCCGGTGGAGAAGAGGTGCGGGCCACCGGGATTCCCCGGAACACGCCGGCGCCAGAAGCTGCCGGGAAGATTCACTCTGATATGGAAGAGGGCTTTATCAAGGCTGAGGTAATAAATTTTAAGGCCTGGCAGGAGTTTGGCAGTCTGGAAGAGGCCAAAAATGGCGGCCAGGTAAAGCTGGCCGGCCGGGATTATCTGATTCAGGATGGAGATATCTGCTATTTTCATTTTAAAAAATAAATCAAATTTTCTGGAAGACATTTCAGTTTGAAGCTGACTTTTCAACCAAAGGTTTGATTAGGCTCATAAATCGAGAGATAAAAGGCCGGCAAAATTATTATTGCAAAGCTGGAGTGAGAATGCTATAATGATGAAAGGTGTGAAATGAGAATTACACTCTTACCATGCTTCAGTCCTCGAACTGGAGCCGTTAAGACCGGATGGAGGAGGTGAAAGCTATGGAAAAGACAGCAAGCTATGAAACTACCTTTGTGCTTTCCCCGGAACAGACCGAGGAAGAGCGGGAGGCCAGCCTGGAGAGGATTAAGTCCACCATCGAAGGCAATGAGGGAGAAATTTTGGAGATCGATGAGTGGGGTGAAAGAAGACTGGCCTATCCCATAAATGATCTTTTCAGCGGCTACTATGTAGTGCTGGACTTTCAGGGAGATTCTCAGGTGGTTGATGAACTGGAGAGAAACTTTAAACTGATTGGCGATCTGCTTCGCTATCTGATTGTGAGGAAAGATAAGTAAAAATCAGGGTGGTGGATATATATGCTAAACAGGATCATACTGATCGGGAGGCTGGTCCGGGATCCGGAGCTGCGCTACACAAGTAATGGCACACCTGTCTGTAATTTTACCCTGGCAGTGGAAAGAAGTTATACTAACAGAGATGGAGAGCGTGATGTTGATTTTATTCGTATAGTAACCTGGAGAAAGTTGGCTGAGACCTGTGCCGAGCATCTGAGCAAGGGCGTGATGGTTGCTGTAGATGGTTCACTGCAGATCAGGAAAAGTGAAAAAGAAAATAGAACCTACATCAATCCTGAGGTAGTAGCTGAAGATGTGAGATTTCTGGTCTGGCCCAAAGACAGCAGCCGCGGTCAGGAGAGGCGCTCAGCCTCCCAGGCCCAGAAGCCCAATCAGTTTGACAATGCAGCCAGTCCCGACGCTGCCGATCTGGATGATGAAGACTTTGATGTTCCCTTTTAGATATCTATAAAAGCGGAATGATTTTAAATAAAACCAGGTAAATAGTTTAAATAGGAGGGTTGCGTTATGGCTAGAGGGAGAAATAAATCCTGTTTTTTCTGCGGAAATGATAAGGAGATCGATTATAAAGATACCAGAACACTGCAGAAGCATACAACCGATAGAGGAAAAATAATCCCCCGCAGAATAACAGGAACCTGTGCCAAACACCAGAGAGAAATCACCAGGGCTATCAAAAGGGCCAGAATAGTGGCTCTTATGCCCTTTGTTAAGGATTAATTAATAATAACTGTGCAGGGAAGGCTGTTTTTTCTTCTCTGCTCTGATATTTTCAGGCTTTTCGGGAGGTGTTCCCATTAGAACACCAGAATAACAGAAACAATGATGACAATGATAGGGTCCAGGAGGTTAGGGATGCCAGAAAGCTCTTTTTAATCTGTCTGGCGGTTATATTGGGATTATCTTTGCTGGGAATTATCTTCCCCTTTTTTAGCTTTGCAGCAGCCCTGATCTGGCCGGTTCCGGTGGTCTATCTGGCTTTAAAGCAGGGTTTGAAAAGAGCAGCATTTATGATTGCAGCTGCCGCTTTACTAAACGGCATACTAATCACCCCGGTACTGGGTTTAATCACTGTAGCGGGTTTTGGTTTTGTGGGCTTTGTGATGGCCGGTGCCCTGCTGGAAAATTTATCTTGTTTCAGGGTGCTGTTCTTTACAGTGCTGGCTGCAGTTGCTTCCAATTTTCTTCTGATAACCGGAATCTCGCTGGGAATGGGCTATGGCTTTCAGGAGGGGATTAGAAATGCTCTCCTGGAAAATCTACTGCCTCTGCTGGAAAACGGTGAGATGTCAGTTCTAATTCAACTGCAGCTCGATCTGGTTATGAGGCTGATGCCGAGTCTGATCGTAATCTCGGGGCTGATATCAGGTATATTAAATTACTATATTGTCCACTGGTTTTTAAAGGCTAAAAATATGGGAATTAAGATTTATCATACAGTAGACAAGTGGCGTTTTCCAGCAGGTTATCTAACTGCTGCTATTGTTTTAGCGTTGCTCTTCCGGGGGCAGACAGTGATGCTTAATCTGGGCGTCGTTGTTTTCTTTCTGGTCTTTCTCCAGGGCTTTGGAGTGGGGCTTTTTTATGTAGTCAGGAAAAGCTCTTCTCTGTTCTGGCGCTGGCTCTATGTGTTTTTTGTTATTGTTATACCCCTGTTGCCCCCTCTTTTGCTGCTGCTGGGTTTGATTGATTTATGGTTTGATATTCGAAAACTTAAATTTACCGGCAGCGGTTAAGGGTTACAGGCTTTAGATTGCCAGATATTTTGGATATTGAGGAATATGGAGAAGGAGGTTTAATCATGGAAGTGATCCTGAAGGAAGATGTTGATAAACTGGGTGAGATGGGTGATATTGTCGATGTAGCTGATGGTTATGCCCGCAACTATCTGCTGCCCATGGGGCTGGCAATGGAGGCTACCGAGGGTAAGGTCCAGCAGGCTAAGGAGCTGAAAAGGGCCCGGCAGCGGGAAAGAGCTGAAAACCGGGAGCAGGCTGAAAAACAGGCTAAGCAGCTGGAGGCAGAGAGTTTTGAGATAGCGGTGAAAGCCGGTGAGCAGGGCCGTCTCTTTGGTTCGGTAACGACCCAGGATATTGCCGAGACAGTGGCAGCAAAGGGTTATGAAATCGACCGGAAAAAAATTGAACTGGAAGAGAACATTAAGGAGCTGGGAGAACATAAAGTTCCTGTAAAGCTCTTTGAGGATATTTCAGCCGAGCTCAGCATTAAAGTTGTGGGGCTTGAGAGTGACGAGGAATAGCTAGCAGCAAATTGAGAGCAGGATTTACCACAGCTCTGGTTAGAGAAAAAATGAAAAGCAGAGAAAAAGGCGGCCCTGAGGCCGCCTTTTTTAATCTTAATGGCTAATTTTTGTGCTTAAACTCCGGAATTATTCCAGGTCATCTTTGCTCCAGTTTTCGTGTACTTTGCCTACCAGGTCGGGGCCCGGTTTTAAGGTTTCTTTGCCCTTTTCCCAGCCGGCCGGAGTAGCCTCTCCTTCATTTTCGCTGATATGCTGGAAGGCCTCTACCTGGCGGACGAGTTCATCCATATTCCGGCCCACAGGTTCATTAAGTATTTCCAGGGCCTGCAGAACCCCCTGGGGATCAATCAGAAATCTTCCCCGGATGTTTACTTTAAGATTATCATCATAAACGTTGTAGGCTTTGCCGATGGAACCATCGGGGTCAGAGAGCAGGGGATAGGGCACTCCTCCATCTATCATCTGGGAAAGCTCCTGTTCCTGCCATACTTTGTGGGTGAAGTGACTGTCGGTGCTGATGGCCAGCACCTCAACATTTAAATCCTGAAGATCCTGATACTTAACGGCAACTGCCGTTAACTCTGTAGGTCAGACGAAGGTGAAATCTCCGGGATAGAAAAACAGCACGGCCCACTGTCCCTGATAGTCAGAGAGGCTTATCTCCTTGAAATTACCCTGATGAAAGGCCTTAGTGGTAAAATTCGGAACTTTCTCTCCCACCTTTATCATAGCTGAAACCTCCTTAGTAGTTAGTCTTATTAAATAATAACAGTTATCATTAAACCTGTCAAGATTTTTGCCAGAATTTATTGATTATATCGATTATAATTTTCGGGATTCAGCTCCTCAAGAGCAGAGCGGCCAATATCACTGCGGTAATGCATGTCTCGAAAGTAAATTTCCTCTATATGCTGGTAAACCTGGTTAACAGCTGAGAAAAAACCCTCAGCCAGAATGGTCAGGTTGAGCACCCGGCCTCCGCTGGTAATAAATTTCTCGCCGGTTTTTCTGGTTCCAGCATGGAAAACCAGGAGATTGTCATAACGGTTAACTTTATCCAGACCGGAAATTTCGTCTCCCTCATCGTAGGTCAGGGGATATCCTCCGGCGGCTAAGACTACAGAGACAGCAGATTCTTTGCTCCAGGACAATTTTTTTCGGGTAAGCCGGCCTGCAACAATTTCTTCAATTACAGCCAGAAGGTCATCCTGCAGACGGGGGAGAACGGCCTGACTTTCAGGGTCNCCAAAGCGAGCATTAAANTCCAGGACCTTCGGCCCGGAGGAGGTCAATATAAGCCCGGCATAGAGCACCCCCTGATAGTTGATGTCTTCTGCCCTGAGGGCCTTAAGAGTGGGATACATAATCTGCCGGTAAATCTCTTCTTCCTCTGCTTCAGAAAGATAGGGGACTGGAGAGTAAGCCCCCATTCCGCCGGTATTAGGTCCTTCATCCCCGTCAAAAACAGGTTTATGATCCCGGGAGGCAGCCAGCGGAAGAAGGGTTTCTCCGTCGGTCAGTGCCATGATTGAAATCTCCTGGCCGGTTAAGAAGTTTTCGACCACGATTCTTTCTCCGGCGTCCCCGAAAATTCTATCTTCCATAATTCTGTTAACGGTTTTAATGGCCTCCTGTTGGCTGGTGACAATTTTAGTTCCCTGACCCCGGGCCAGACCTTCGGCCTTTATTACCCGGGGATAATCGGTGTCTTTCAAATAGGAAATAGCTTCGGAGGGATCGGTGAAGACTTCAAAATCAGCGGTGGGAATATTATATCTGTTGAGAAGCTGTTTGGCAAAGATCTTGCTGCCCTCCAGCATGGCTGCTTCCCGGGTGGGGCCAAATATTTTCAGATTTCGGGCCTGAAATTCATTGACTATTCCGGCAACCAGAGGCTCCTCCGGCCCGACAATGGTAAGGTCAATTTTTTGCTTTCGGGCAAAATTCGCCAGTCCGGATATGTCGGTCATATCAATATCAACCAGCTCAGCCAGCTCAGCCAGGCCGTCATTGCCGGGGGCAGCATAAATTTTTCCGGCTTTTTCACTTTGATAAAGCTTCCAGACCAGGGCGTGCTCCCGGCCCCCGCTGCCTACAACCATTACTTTCATGATAGCTTCCTCCTTCAGGACGCTGAGTCAGTACAGTTAATTGTCGGGATTATTTTAGGCCGATAATATTGCTGTGATCCGCTGAATTTTTTTAAAAATCAAAGAGGTTTTCGATGGATGATATCCTTTCTTTCCGGTCCGGTGCTGATCAGGCTGATATTGATACCGGTTTCCTCTTCAATAAAGTTAATATAATGACGGGCTTCTGAGGGAAGCTGCTGGAAACTGGTTACACCTGAGATATCCCGCTGCCAGCCTGGCAGTGTTTGAAAGACCGGCCTGGCACTTTCCAGCTGAAAAACATCAGGCAGTCTTTCAGTTATTCGGTCTTCTAATTTATAACCGGTACAGATCTTAATTTCGGAAAATCCGCTTAAAACATCGAGTTTCGTCAGGGCCAGGGCGCTAACACTGTTGAGCATAGCAGCATAGCGCAGGGCAGGGAGATCTAGCCAGCCGCAGCGGCGGGGACGTCCGGTGGTTACACCATATTCCTGACCCTGCTCCCTTAATTTTTCACCCTGGTCTCCTGTCAGTTCGGTGGGAAAGGGACCCTGGCCAACTCGGGTCAAATAGGCCTTGGCCACGCCGATAATTGAAGTGAGATAGCGGGGCCCAAAACCCGTACCGCTGGAAACACCACCGGCACCAGGATGAGAAGAGGTAACATAGGGATAGGTGCCAAAATCCAGATCAAGCAGGGCACCCTGGGCTCCTTCAAAAAGTATCTGCCGGCCCTGTCGGTGAATTTTCCAGAGAAGAGAAGGCAGGCTTTTGACATGGGGACGAAGTTTTTCAGCCAGAGGAAGGAACTCGGCAGTAAGCTCTTTGAGATCGAAGACAGGCTCCCGGTAGAGTTTCTCAAGTATGGCATTTTGATAGCTTAAGGCTTTTTCTAGTCTGGCAGTAAATCTTTCCCGGGAAAGAAGGTCACCCACTCTCAGGCCCCGACGAGCTGATTTATCGGCATAGGCCGGACCGATGCCCCGGCCGGTAGTTCCGATCTTCTCGGAGGATCGGCCCTCCTCCTCCAGTTTATCCAGCCGGAGATGATAGGGCATTACCAGATGGGCTTCAGGGCTGAGATAAAGATTATCAAGAGCAACCCCTCTCTTTTTTAAGCCGGTCATTTCCTTTACTAGACTTCGGGGATCGACGACCACCCCGCTGGCGATCAGACATAATTTTTCTGGATAGAGAATACCTGAGGGAATCAGGTGAAGTTCATATTTCTGGCCGGCAGCAACTACGGTATGGCCGGCATTGTTGCCACCGCTAAAACGCACCACGGCGTCGGACTCAGCGGCCAGCAGATCTGTTATTTTGCCCTTGCCCTCGTCGCCCCACTGCATTCCAATTAAAATTTTATGGCCCATTTACCCCTCTCCTTTATGAAATACCAAATATTTTTTGTATTATGCTTTAATGGTAGCAAATAAATTATTTTCAGTCAAGCAGCAGGCTTTTGGAAAAACAAACAGGAATTTTGCTGTCGGTCAAGAAGTTATATTAACACCTCATATTAGTTTTGAGGAATTTTTAGCCTGAGAAAAATTGTTTATTTATCCTAGCAGTTAAAGCTGCTGAGAGTTCTGCAGCTATCTGCTTGGCTGGCAAGGAGGTCTGTAATATATGGCGCCGGAATTCTGGCAGCAGAAGGAGTTGATCTCCTTTGCTGATACTCCAGAGGGTCGCAGGGTTCAGCTGGAGGAAAAGATAATTGAGAAGGGGTTTTTAACCCGCTTTCCCGGTTCCAGTCTTGCTCTATTTTTGCTCCTTTCTGCCAAGGGGGCTGACAGAGAACCCTATACAGTGGAAGAGGATAAGCTCCACTGTCTGCTGCCGGGAAGCAGAGATGAGGTGAAGACTGCTCTGGACTTCCTGGTGGAGTGTGATCTCCTGGAGTACAGCAGAGATATCCAGAGGGGATCAGGGCAGGATCAGCAGCAAAATTTTTCAGCCAGGAAAAGTACTGGCTGCCGTCTGAGGATGTGTTTTAAACCGGAGAATCTCTTTCCCGGCGAGTATCGGATGGCTGCAAGACGAAAAGCAGGAGATAATCATTTCGGGAGTTCAGAGGCTGCCGGAGAGCACTCTCTATCCTCAGATGAGCTTTCTGCTGAAGAGTTTAAGAAGGAGCTGCTGGATTTTTTTCCCGGAAGCCCGGGTTCTCAGGCTTACAGGCAGGCCGATGAAGAGGTTGAGCGCTGGTGCAAGGATTTTCCCGCCGATCTTTTACAGGAGCTTCTCAGAAGAGTCAGGAAATGGCTTGGCTATCCTCAGAACCCTCACGAAAGAGCTCACTATTATCTCAGGGCTATAGTTTCGGACTGGTATGAGAAGGGTATTTTTTCTCGGGAGAAGCTCAAGGAATATGACAGACTTTACCGGGAAACCAGAGAACTGGCCCGGATCTATGGTTTTAAAAATTATCATCAACTGAATCCTGTCCAGCTGGAAACTCTGCAGAGCTGGCTGACAGGATCCCGGGGTTTATCACTGGAGATAGCCTGCTGGGCAGTCAGGCAAGCGGTTCGTCAGAAAAGAGACGCCAGCCCCTCGCTGGATTATATAGAGCGAAATTACATAAAGCCTTTAAAGGAGGCCGGGGTTAAGAATATCGCTCAGGCTGCTGAGGTTCTGGGAGAAGAGGATTCTTTTAAGCAGGAGGAACAAGATATTCAGGCTCAGCAAGAGCAGATCTGTCAGGAATGGGAAGATTTTTTCTGGGAAAAGCCCGGGCGCTAAGGCATTACTTCGAAAAATAAGGCTGGCTAATAATTGGTAATGACAGGAGACTGCTTAACCAGCAAGAAAAACTGCTATCATCAAAGTTTAGGGGGTGAAAGGCCTGACCGCAGGCCTGAGCTAGTATGGTCAAACAAAATCAGGTAGTAAGGCAGATGAATCAGGATGAATGGTCTGGAGGGGAGCAGGAATTTCAGCTGCTCGGCATTTTGCTGCAATTCCCCGAGCTGATCAATGAAGCTGCTGATGCTCTGCAGATAAAGCATCTGGGCCATCCCCAGGCCCAGCTGATCTATGAGGAGCTGTTAAAGCAGTTCCAGCAGGATGGAGCCATATCCCGGACGAAATTGCTGCTGAAATTGCGGGAGGAGGAGCTGGTAAAGGATCCCGATGGATTAATCGATCAGCTCACTTCCGGCTTTAATACCCGGGATGAACTTAAACCTACCATAGATTTGATCAAGGAGGAGCATCAGAAGAAGCTCTTACGGGAGGCCGCTGCCAGACTCAAGGATCTGGCCGATAAAAGTGATCTGACTATTGAGGAATACCAGGCTCAGGCTCAGGAGCTGATTTTTTCAGCGACCAGCGAAACCGGCGATCTGGAAAAGCATATTTTTTCCATGGAAGAGGCTTTAATCGCCTCCTATGACAGATATTTAAAGCGGCGCAGTAATGAAGCTGATTTCGGAGTGCAGAGCGGCTTTATGTCACTGGATAAGCTGCTGGGAGGTTTTAAAAAGGGACATTTAACCGTCATTGCAGCTTCTACCTCCATGGGTAAGACCGCTTTTGCCATCAACATTGCCCGAAATGTCTTAAAAAGAGAGGTTCCGGTGGGTATAATCAGCCTGGAGATGGATGCCACTGAAATTGTGGACAGAATGGTAATTCAGGAGGCCGATATTAACGCCTGGAAGTATTCTCAGGGTCATACCAGTGAGAGTGAGGATGAAAGGATCTCTGAGATTTTAAATGATATGCACGAATACCCCCTGATGATATCCGACGAGCGGGGGCTTAATGTAGCACAGATTAGGGCCCGGCTGAGAAAGTTTAAAGCCCAGCTGGAGGAGATGGGACTGGTGATCATAGATTATCTGCAGATGATTCAGATCCCGGAAGATTACTCGCAAAATACAGCCCGGGCTGTTGGTGAGGTCGTGCTTCATCTCAGAAACATGGCTTCCGAGCTGGAGGTGCCGGTATTGCTGATTTCTCAGATCAGCCGAAAGTTTACCAGCCGCCAGGATAAGAGGCCGGTTCTCTCTGATCTCAGGGATTCCGGTAATATTGAGGAGATTGCCGATGGGGTGATATTTTTATACCGGGAGGCTCATACCAGTCCGGCTGCCCGGGAGAAGGCTCAAATGGAAGGCACTGAGGGTGAAACCGAGGTAATCGTGGCCAAGCAGCGGACCGGTCAGACCGGGGCGGTTAAACTTGAGTTCGATGAGGATCATATCTGTTTTATCGATCCGGAGAATATATCCTATGAAGAGGCTATGCCCTATGAAGGATGATCGGGGGATTCATCTTAAGGTCGTTAATGCTTTCTGCCGGGCCTATCATGAGAAAATGCAGTCAGACGAGATAAGCAGAGATGAGCTGGAGGAGATATCCCGGCTGCTGGATAATCTGGAGAACTACAGTTATGCCGAGGTTAAACAGAGGCTGGAGGAGATTTTTCCTGGCTATCAGCCACGGGAAATCCCGCTCTTTAACTATCTGGAAAACGGAAGAGATTAGAGAACGCTGAAGGATAATGAGAGTTTTTGCCCCTCAATATGATCTATTATAAAGAAAGAGCCCCGGAATGCTAAGCGGCCGGGGCTTAAAATATTTTGGTTTGCTTGCCTGTATCGCGGGCATTGATAACCGGATTGCAGCATTAATATTATCTGAGTTTTATTCACTCAACTGCTGTTCACTTCCGGGGTTAATATTAAAAATATTGAGTGACAGGTAGCGTTCCCCGGTATCAGGTGCTATGGTGAGAATAGTGCTGTTCTCAGCAACTTTTTTAGCCAGTTTTAGAGCAGCAGCAGTGGCCGCCCCTGATGAAATACCGAGCAGCAGCCCCTCCATCCGGGCCAGTTTGCGGGTACAGGCAGAGGCCTCTTCGTTGCTGACCCTGATGACTTCATCGATTAATTCAACTTCCAGAATTTCCGGGATAAAACCAGCGCCGATTCCCTGAATCTTATGAGACCCAGGTTCTTCACCGGAAAGTACTGCTGAGTCAGCCGGCTCGACGGCAATCAGTTTTGTTTTAACTGATTTTTCCTGAAAAGCCCTTCCGATTCCGGTAAGGGTTCCTCCGGTCCCCACTCCAGCAACCAGATAATCCAGTCCGTCGCCAAAATCAGCTAGTATCTCTTCAGCAGTTGTCAGCTGGTGAATCTCAGGGTTGGCAGGATTGGTGAACTGACCGGGCATATAATAATTTTCGTTTCCCCGCACCAGATCCCGGGCTGTCTCAATCGCCCCTTTCATGCCATTTTCTCCTGGGGTCAGCACCATCTCGGCTCCAAAGGCTTTAAAAAGCTGACGGCGCTCCTGGCTCATAGTATCCGGCATGGTCAGGATAACCCGGTATCCCCGGGAGGCTCCGATTAGAGCCAGGCCGATTCCAGTATTGCCGCTGGTCGGCTCAACAATAACCCCGCCGGGTTTAAGCTCTCCATTTTCTTCTGCCCTCCTGATCATATTAAAGGCAATCCGGTCCTTAACACTTTTACCGGGATTGAAGGATTCGAGCTTTAAGTAAATTTCCGGAGCCAGCTGGCTGCCCAGGCTCTGCAGCTGATAATGGGGGGTGTTGCCGATCAGTTCTTCAACTCTGCAAGCTATTTTCATTCTAACTTCCTACCTCCTGTGGTAAGTATTTATAGAGCAGGACTTAATTTTGAGGTTACCTTAAAAGATTAGCAAAAAACATAAAGCATAGCAGTTAACTATGCTTTATAAATATTATAATAGAATTTTTAAGTTTGTCAAGCAGATAGGCTTTCTGGTTCAGCTTTATCATGCTTTTTCTTCTGGAGGAGATAGAAGATAAGCTTTAAATTTCTGCCAGTTTATTTACCAGGTTTGAGCGGGTGATAATACCCAGCAGATGGCCCTTCTCGTCCACAACCGGAACTCTGTCGATCTTTCTTTTTTTCATTATTCTGGCGACTTCCTGACCTGTAGTACCGGGCTGTACGGTATAGACCTTCTTTGACATCTGACTTTTCACCCTGACGCTGGCTATCAATTCAAAACCTTCCTTCAAGCTGGCAATATCTTCGGTAGCGGTATGGGGTGAGATCCAGCCCGAGGTATCAAGCAGAGAAACCACATGGCTTTTTCCTGAAAAATCAATGATGTCTCTTTCAGTTATAATGCCAACCAGTTCGTTATTTTCGTTTACCACCGGAGCGCCGCTGATATTGTGCCGGGCAAAGAGCTGGATGACTTTCTTCAGGGTATCATCGGGATGGACACTGATTGCAGGGCTGGTCATAATATCGCTGGCGGTAAATTTCATGGGGGCTGCCTCCCTATAAAGATTTCTTTTCTCTAAAGACCGGTTTTATTATTCGAAGGCCGATAGTTAATTTAATTATAAGCTAGAAGCCGGCAATAATCAATATTTTTGAGAAAAATCATGAAAATTGTGCCGCCCGGGGCTGGAGAGGGGAACAGGTTTTACAGATGAATTTTATTGTGATAAAATCAAACCGTCAGAAGTGGTATATACCATATATCCAATAGGAGGATTTAAGATGTTTAAAAAAATTGAGAGGCTGGATAGCGAGAGTCCTCTGCCTCTTTATTATCAGCTGGAACAGGAGATTAAAAGACTGCTGAGGGAGGGGCAGCTGAAAGAAGGGGATAAAATACCTTCGGAAAGAAAGATAGCCAGCAGGCTGGAGATTAGCCGCATGACAGTGCATCGTGCTCTGGACAATCTGGTGCAAAAGAATTATCTTTACCGGGAGCAGGGGAGGGGAACCTTTGTTTCCGGAAATAATGTTGAGGTGATTTCGCCGCTGGCAAGCTTCTCCCGAGAAATGGAGAATCGGGGTTTGGCAATAACCTCCCGGATAACAAGCTGGGAAAGGCGAAAGGCTACCCCTGGAGAAAAACAGAAACTGCAGTTAGAAGAGGGCGAGGAGATTTATGACTTTACCCGCCTGAGAAGTCTGGAAAATGTGCCGGTGCTGAGGGAAGAGGTACGGATACCTGTTAAATTTTGCCCGGATCTTGAACCTGAAGTGCTGGAAGAGAGCTCTCTGTATGACTTCTTTGTTTGTAAATATGCTCTGGAATTGAAGGAGGCCCGGGCTACAGTGGAACCGGTAGCCCTGGTGGGTGAGATTGCTGCTGAGATGCAGGTCGAATCAGGTCAACTGGCTCTTTATTTTGAGCAGCAGACCTATCTCAATGAGGGAAGCCCGGTGGAGCTGACCAGAGCTTATTACCGTCATGAAGATCATAAATTTCGGATCAAACTGGGGAAAGAATATACTTACTAGGTTCTGCAGATATTCCAAATAGCACTTTGCTAGAAGACAAACAGGATGATAATATTATTGCTAATTTTTCAGAGAAAGGATGATAGCATGAGATTAATTTTTACCGATAACTACAAAATGTTAAGTCTGAGAGCTGCCCGATATCTGGCAGGACAGATTGAACTCAAGCCGGACTGTAATCTCGGACTCCCTACCGGCAGCACCCCTTTGGGGATGTATGATGTGCTTGTCAGGCTTCATCAGGAAGAGGGTCTCAGCCTGGCCGAGGTTTCAACCTTTAATCTTGATGAATATCAGGGTCTGGGAAGGGATCATCCTCGCAGTTATTATAATTATATGAAGGAAAACCTTTTCCAGCATGTCGATATCAAAGAAGAGAACATCAATTTTTTTGATGGGACTGCCGAGGATATAGAGCAGGAATGTCATCGCTTTGAAAATAAAATTGCTGCCTCGGGAGGAATAGATCTGATGATTCTGGGAATTGGCCGTAACGGACATATTGGATTTAATGAGCCGGCTGAAGAGCTCAGAAGTCACAGCCATCTAACCGAGCTGGCTGAAGAAACCATTAAGGCCAATCAGCGGTTTTTTCAGGAAGAAGAAGAGGTTCCCGGCCAGGCCCTGACTATGGGCATGGGCACTATTTTAAAGTCCGACCGTATTCTGCTGCTGGCCAGCGGCCAGTCCAAGGCCTGGGCAGTTAAGGAACTGATGAAAAAGAGGGTTTCTCCCCGATTTCCGGCCTCCTTTCTGCGAGTTCATCCCCGGGTGACCCTGTTAATCGATCAGGAGGCAGCCGATAAAATCTAGCAGCAGCAATTTGTTATGCCAGCCCAAAGACTGCAGCAACTGCCTTAAAGTTTGCCTGTGGAAGATTAATAACAGTTACCTAAATTATCAATAATAATTATCAAAGAATCAGGCCCGGCAGAGGAATTTAATTTTTTATCTAGAAGTTTATGTAACAGCAGAAAAATATTGCAGCAGAAGAACCTCTGTGAGGAGAGTGATCTGATGAAAGAGTTGAAGGATGTTTTGCTTGCTAGAGAAGCACAGTCAGAGATCGTGATAGGCAATTCTGCTCTGGTACGGGCCATGGTGGAGGCTGGAACCAGGGTTGTTTCAGCCTATCCCGGTTCTCCCACCCCGGAGATAGCCGAGGCTATCAAGGCCATTCCCCGGGAGGAAAGACCCTTTTACTTCGAGTTTTCCACCAACGAAAAGGTGGCTACCGAGCTGGCCTTTGGAGCCTCGATCAACGGCCATCTTTCCACTGTTTTCTTCAAAAGTGTTGGTTTGAATGTTGCAGCCGACAGCTTTGTGCAGTTAAGTCTGATGGAATTAACAGGGGGAATGGTAGTTGTCATAGGTGACGATCCCGGAGCTAATTCTTCCCAGAATGAGCAGGATAACCGGCACTACTCCCAGCTTTCCTATATTCCCATGCTGGAGCCGGCAACTCCTCAGGAGATCTACCGGATGTATCTTGAAGCCGTTGATATTTCACGACGGGAGAAAATGCCGATTATTCTGCGCCTGACCACCCATGTCTGTCATGCCAAGGAGATGGTTTCTTTTGGCAGCTGGAAACCGCTGGAGTTTGATGATAAACCCCGTTTTTCCAGTGAAAATGGACCCTATGTTCCCATTACCAGAGAGGTCTTTCCCATGAAGCGCCGGGCTCTCAATAAATGGGAGAAGGTGAGAGAGTATGTCAGCAGCTCTGATCTTAACCGGATTGAAGATAATGGCAATAAAAAGAGAGGTATTATCACCACCGGAGTGCCCTATCTATCGCTGCAGGATGTGCTGCAGGATCTTGGCGATGACAGCCAGAACAGACCTGATATTCTTAAGCTGGGGCTGGTTCAACCCCTGGACAGGAAGTTGATTTTAAATTTTTTAAGAGAGCATCAGGAGGTTAAGATCCTGGAAGAGCTGGATGATGTGCTGGAGCTGCAGATTAAAAGCCTGGCCTTTGATGAGAAAATAAAAACCAGAATTCTGGGCAAGCAGGGGATCGAAGACTGGATGGGGGAATATACCCCTGATAAGGTTGCCCGGGTTTTAAGAAGATGCTGGCCTGATCTGCTGCCGGAAAAGGAGACTGAAGAACGCT
>SL_8KL_010_SEDDRAFT_10000265_pt1 | contig 45322 bp, 48 predicted proteins | sample SodLakKL_010_SED_4_FD_11160 | JGI IMG/M metagenome (IMG submission 11160)
CGGGGTGGTCACCACGGGGTAACCGATCGGCCCCCGCCGGCCGCCTCGCTGCCCCGCCGACCTCGACGCAGAGGCCAGGGCCCGGGACCGGGACCGGGCTAGGAGGCAGGACGCGAGGCAGGCCGCCGGGCAGGCCGCGAGGCAGGCCGCCGGGCAGGCCGCGGATCGGGCCAGGAGGCAGGCCGCGGGCAGGCCGCGAGGCAGGCCGCCGGGCAGGCCGCGGATCGGGCCAGGAGGCAGGCCGCGGGGCAGGCCGCGGATCGGGCCAGGAGGTAGGCCGCGGATCGGGCCAGGAGGCAGGCCGCCGGGCAGGACGCGGTCAGGCCGCGGGGCAGGCCGCGGATCGGGCCAGGAGGCAGGCCGCGGGGCAGGCCGCGAGGCAGGCCGCGGATCGGGCCAGGAGGCAGGCCGCGAGGCAGGCCGCGGTCAGGCCAGCGGCTCGGCCTCGCCGGTCTCGATCGGGGCGCGGACGAGGTTGCCCCACTCGGTCCACGAACCGTCGTAGTTGCGGACCCGCTCGTAGCCGAGCAGGTGGGTCAGCACGAACCAGCTGTGACTGGAGCGCTCCCCGATCCGGCAGTAGACGACGACGTCGTCGTCCGGGGCGAGCCCCTGCTCCTGCTCGTACAACTCCCGGAGCTCCTCGATCGGCTTGAAGGTGCCGTCCTCCTGGACCGCACGACCCCAGGGCACGCTGCGGGCGCCCGGGATGTGACCACCGCGCAGGGCACCCTCCTGGGGATAGTCGGGCATGTGGGTGCGCTCACCGGTGAACTCCTGGGGACTGCGCACGTCCACCAGCTTCCCGCGCTGTTGCAGGTGCTCCTGCACCTCATCGCGGAAGGCGCGGATCGGCGCATCGCTGCGGTGAACCTCCGGGTACCGCCCCCGGGGTCGATCCGGCTTCTCGGTGGTCAGCGTGCGGCCCTCGGCGATCCACTTGTCCCGACCGCCGTCGAGCAACCGCACGTCGTCGTGACCGAACAGCGTGAACACCCACAGGGCGTAGGCAGCCCACCAGTTCGCCTTGTCACCGTAGAACACCACGGTGTCGCCACGGCTGATGCCCTTGCGCTCCATCAGCTCCGAGAAGGTCGCGCCGTCGATGTAGTCACGGGTGACGGCATCGTTGAGCTCGGTGTGCCAGTCGATCTTCACCGCGCCGGGGATGTGGCCCGTCTCGTACAGCAGCACGTCCTCGCTGGACTCCACCACGACCAGTTCGGGGTCGGCGAGTCGTTCGGCCAGCCAGTCGGTGGTGACCAGGATCCGCGGATCGGCGTAGGCGGCGATCTTGGCGTCGTGGTCGTTGGTCGTGACGGCCATCGTGTCGGCTCCTCCATCGGATGTGGGCTGCGGATCGTCGAGCTGGCGGTCTCTAGACCGCGTCCCGTAGAGGTACGGTGCCGGCGGTCCAGCCGGACGAACCGGTGGTCCCGACGATCTCTCCCGCAGTTGCCGCGCCGCCGTGGCCACGCGGTAGCTGCGAACCGACGAGCGTAGGAGCTGTAGCCGATGGCGCTACCGACGGGCCTGCGGAAGGGTGGTCGACGACTTCGCCGCTGTGCCGCTGGAGATGAAGATCGACCTGCTCGTGGAGTACACCGGGAAGGTCCCACCGCTCCCGGCCCACCTGGCCGACCACCCCGAGCGGCTCGAGCAGGTCGAGGAGTGCCAGACCCCCTTCTTCCTCGCCACCGAGGTCGACGAGGACGACCGGGTGACGGTGTGGTTCGACTGCCCGCCCGAGGCCCCGACGACCCGGGGCTTCGCCGGTGTGCTGTCCGAGGGGCTGAAGGGGGCCACGGTCGACGAGGTCCTGGCGGTCCCGAGCGACTTCCACCACGACCTGGGGTTGGCCGCGGCGATCAGCCCGCTGCGACTGCGCGGCATGGACGCGATCCTGAGCCGGCTCAAGCGCAACGTCGCGTCCCACCGGGAGAACTGACCGGCCCTCGCGCCGGTGGTCAGTCCCAGACCCGATCGAGCCGCCACTGCTCCCCGCGACGCACCAGCTCGTACACCCCGCGGGTGGGGACCCCGTTGCGCGCTTCGACCCGCCACAGATCGGTGCGCTCGATCCGTTGGGGGAGCCCGTCGCCCCGCCGCCACCATCCCTCGTCCTCGTGCCAGTGACCGAGCACCACGAGGACCCGGTACCGCTGCCCACGCCAGCGGAAGGACACCGGCGCCGCCGCGTCGGTCCCCGCCACCGACCCGGCAGCGACCTCCACCTCCTCCAACCGTTCCCGGTACCGCTTGCTCATCCTCGTCGCCTCCTCGTCGCGGCCCCCCGACGGACCCGAACCGCTGCTGACCGCCGGCGTCCGCGCTTGCCGAACGTGTGTTCGCTTCGTCGTTGACGGTACGACCTGGGTGCGACACCCGCCACCCCGACCCTCGGAGCGCACGACCGGCGCACACCCTCCGCTCGCCCGACCCCAGTGGTTGACGTGCGTCGACCGCGCGACAAGGCTCGTCCAAGGTGGGCGTCACCACGGTGACGCGACCGTCGGTGGCCAGATCGGCGACCGGCGGAGGAGAGCGACGGCTGGCGCCGGGTCGCGAGCGCGAGGGGCGACACACGATGATGGCAAAGGACCATGCGGGCAAGCGCTTCGGGCCCGAGGACTACAACAAGAAGGGCGTGCTCAAGAGCAGCGTCTACGAGGAGGAGCTCACCCGGCTCCAGATCGAGCTCGTCAAGCTCCAGCACTGGGTCAAGGAGGAGGGCAAGCGCATCGTCGTGATCTTCGAGGGCCGCGACGCCGCCGGCAAGGGCGGGGTCATCAAGCGGATCTCGGAGCGGACCAACCCCCGCATCATCCGCACGGTCGCCCTGGGCACGCCGTCGGACCGCGAGAAGACCCAGTGGTACTTCCAGCGCTACGTCGAGGTGCTGCCGGCAGCCGGCGAGGTCGTGATGTTCGACCGCTCCTGGTACAACCGCGCCGGGGTCGAGCGGGTGATGGGCTTCGCCGATGAGGAGCAGGTCCGGGAGTTCATGCGCACCTGCCCGGAGTTCGAGCGCATGCTCGTGCGTGCCGGCATCTCGATCGTGAAGTACTGGTTCTCGATCAGCGACGAGGAGCAGGAGCGCCGCTTCCAGGCCCGCAACGAGGATCCGACGCGGCGTTGGAAGCTGTCGCCCATGGACCTCGAGTCCCGGCAGCGCTGGGAGGACTACTCCCGCGCCAAGGACGACGCGTTCAACCACACCGACATCAAGCAGGCCCCCTGGTGGGTGGTGCAGGCCGACGTGAAGAAGCACGCGCGCCTCAACTGCATCGCGCACCTGCTCGAGCAGTTCGACTACACCGATGCCACCCCCGAACCGGTCGAGCTCGGCGAGCGGCCACCCCGGCGCGGCGGCTACGTCCGACCACCGATCGAGGACCAGACCTTCGTCCCCGAGCGCTACTGACCCGGCGAGCATCAGCGGCCCCTGTCCCGGCAGGGGCCACCAGCGCGGTCGGGGGCAGGGTCACCCCTCCTCGTCGGGGACCTCCCGGCCCGCCCTGCGGGCGAGCTCGGCCGCGGCCGACGCCGCGACCTCGCCCAGGGGCTCACCTGCCACGACCCGGGCGTTGAACCCACCCAGCAGCGCCGTGGTCAGGTGGCCGGCCATCGGGCTGATGGCCCCGCTGATCGCCGGCCGCTCCAGCATCGCGTCGCGACGCGCCTGCGGGAGCACCACGAAGGCCGGGAACACCTGCAGGTCATCCACCAGGGGTCGGAGCCCCGCGGCCCACGCCGCTCCGTCGGTCGCGGTGGTCAACCCGGCGATGCAGTCACCGGCGACCACCCCGCGCACGGCGTCGGCCGGCGGCGCGGCCAGCACCGGCTGGTCGCTGCGGACGCTGTAGGCGGCCAGCACCGCCCGCAGCCCGTCGGGTCGGGACGCGAACTCCGGGTCGACGCACAGCGTCGCATCGGGGCGGGCGGACAGCCGGCTCGCCAACTGGGAGACGGTGGCGAGATCGGCATCCGCCGCCGGCGGACCGGGGACCACGAAGGCGAAGGTCGCGTTGGCCGGTGGCTCGTCGATCCCCTCGAGGAACCGGGGCCGGAACCACAGCAGCCCCTCCTGTGCGTCGTGGGAGCGGACCTCCTCGAAGCTGGCCCGGGGGTCCCCGGGCGGGTCGCCACGCCCGAGGGTCTCCAGCCAGGCCTCACCGGTGTAGCCGGACCGGACCTCGACGTCGCCGCGCTCGAGGGCCTGGCGGGTGTCCCGGGCGTCGGAGAACGCGACGACCTCCGCCTCGACCTGCTGGAGGGCCAGCAGCGCGACCAGGGTGTGGGCCAGCAGCCCCGACTCGGCGTCGGGCCCCGCCGCGACACGGACCGGCGGCAGGGCCGGCGTCGTCTCGTCGGGGTCGGGGGCGACGCCCGCGGACCGACCGAACAGCGCCAGCGCCCCCAGCAGGAGCACGCCGGCGACCAGGGTCAACGGAACCAGGGGACGTCGCATAGCCGCAGGCTGCCACACCGCAGGCCTGGTGCGCGACCGTGGCGCCGCGGAAGCCCGCGTGCCGGTGGCGTACCCTCCGAACGCACCATCCCGTCCGTCGCTCGCGTCCTCCCGCGGAGGAGCCGTGCCCCTGCCGTCCCGCGCCCCGCGCACGCCCGTTGCCGGCCGCTCCCCCCGCCCCCGCGCGCGATCGGCCGGTCCAGACCGCCTCGGAACCGTCCTCACGCTGGTGGTGGTGGCAGCGCTGACGCTGGCGGGCTGCGCGGGTGAACCCGACCCCATCGAGTTGGTGGTGGAGCCGGCCAGCTTCGACCTCGCCGTCGGCGAGGACCAGCGCCTGCTGGTCGGACTGTTCACCGCCGAGCGACAGCTCGTCGCCCACGGCGAGGTGGAACTCGGGCTGGCCTACCTCGGTGACGGCTCGGAGGGCAGCGCCGCGATCGAGCAGTCGGTGCCGGCCCGGTTCGTCCCGGTCCCCGGTGGGCAGATCGGGGCGCCGACCGACGCTCCCTCGCTGGTCGAGGACACCGGCACCGGGGTGTACGCCGCCACCGTCGACCTCGACCGACCCGGGGTCTGGGGGGTACGCATCGTCGGCGAACTCGAGGACGGCACCCCCTTCTCCGGCAACCGGACCTTCCCCGTCCTCGAGGAACACCTGGTCCCCGCTCCCGGTGACGAGGCGCCGCAGGTGGACAACCTCACCCTCGACGACGTCGGATCGGGGGCCGTGCGGGCCGTCCAGCTCGACTCCCGCGCCCAGGCCGCCAACAGCGAGGTGGCGTTCCCTGACCTCCACATCCACACCGTCGCAGGGTCGATCGAGGCCGGCCGGCCCGTCGTCGTCGCCGTCGCCACCCCCGTCTACTGCCGTACGCGCTTCTGCGGGCCCCTCACCGAGGTGATCGCCGACCTGGCCCAGCGGTACCAGGACCGGGCCGACTTCATCCACCTCGAGGTGTGGGAGGACTTCGACTCCCAGACCCTCAACGAGGCCGCGGCCGCGTTCATCCAGACCGAGATCGGCGGCAACGAGCCCTGGGTGTTCCTGATCGGCGAGGACGGCCGGATCGCCGCCCGGTGGGACAACATCCTGGACGTCGAGGCGCTGACCGAGGACCTGGAGGACCTGCCCGTGCTGGACGAGGCCGGCACATGAGGACACCGGGCGACGACGGTGACAGCATCGTCCAGTGGTCCGTGACGGCCCACCGGTTGCGTCGCACCCTGCTCGGGTTGGCAGCGGTGATCGTGACCACGTTCCTGGTCGTGTCCGCGGCACGCGGCAGCGTGGAGCTGCTGCTGCTCGCGGAGCTGGTCGGGCTCGGCCTGCTGCTGGCCTTCGGCATCGAGGTGGTGGTCGTCGGCGGCGCGGCGCTCCGGGCGATGCTGACCGCCGGCGAACGCGGCGAGCGCCTGGCGGGACAGGACGTCGGGCTGCTACCGCCCCAGGTGCTGCGGCGCGCCCGGGGAGCACAGGGGTGCGGGCCCAGCGGCTGTTCGATCGTGGAGCACGATCACGGCTCCGCCACGGACCCGTCCGCCGACGCGTGACCGGGGGCGGCGGAGGTCACAGCGCCGGGTCACCGAGGTCCAGCCTGAGCGAGGCCAGCACCCGGGTCAGCTCCCCACCCACCGCCTCGATGTCGAGCGGGAGCCGCACATCGGCCCGGGGGAACAGCTCCATGACCGAGACGTCGGTGACGCTGGAGCGCCACCCCCGCTCCTCGAGGTACTCCCCCAGCGCGAAGGACCAGCTCAGCACCAACGCATCGTGATAGTCGTGGAGGACGAAGGTGAGGAACCGGTTGAAGGGCAGCGCCCACATCCGACCACCGCGCCGGCTGCTGCTCTGGACGCGGAAGCCCAGCTGCAGCAGCTGGTCGTCGAAGGTGGTGCCCCGTCCGTCGGTGTCGGTCACGACGCGCTCCAGCGCTCGGGAAGCAGAGGTGGGGCACGCTAGCCGCCGGGTCCCTCCCGGCCCGGTCCGGCTGCTGACCGCCGTCGCCGCCATCGTGCTCCTCACCGGGTGTGCCGGCGCGGCCGACGAGGACCTGCAGGCGGTCGAGGCGCGCCTGGACCGGGTGGAGTCGACGCTGGCCGCCGGCCCCGACGGCGACGAGCTGGCCATGCGGCTGGTGACGGTCGAGGACCGCCTGGAGGAGCTGACCGCGGGCGCCGATCCCGACGAGCTGGACGAGCGGACCGAGGCCACCGACGCCCGGCTCGCCGAGCTGGTGGACACCCTGACGGTGATGGACGAGGAGCTGTCGATCCTGTCCGACCAGCTGGACGACGTCGAGGGTGAGCTCGCCACCGCACTCAGCGACCTGCGCAGCGTGGTGGACGGCGTCCGCGGCGGACTGGACGAGGTCCGCGCCGACAACGACGAACTGCGGGCACTGATCGTCACCGTCCGTGACCGCCTGGACCGGTGCCAGGCCGACGGCAGCTGCTGAGCGGCGCCCAGCCAGGACCCGCCCGGCCGGCGCCGGCAGGCCGCGGGAGCTGCCCGGCCTCCGCGGTGGCCTGCCGTACCCTGCCCGAGGCCGGTCTCCAGCGAGGGGCAGCGCGGTCATGAGCGAGCAGCAGGGCACCAGCTCGGCGGCCACCCAGCACCGCCTGGGTGGCCGCTACGTGCTGCGCGAGGAGGTCGGACGCGGCGGGATGGCGGTGGTCCACCGGGCCCACGACACGGTGCTGGACCGCGAGGTCGCCGCCAAGCTCCTCCACCCGCACCTCGCCACCGACCCCTCCTTCCTGGCCCGGTTCCGGCGCGAGGCGCGGGCCGCCGCCGCCCTGACCCATCCCAACATCGTCGCCGTCCACGACTGGGGGGAGCACGAGGAGGGCGCCTTCCTGATCCTCCAGCTGGTCGAGGGCGTGTCGCTCCGTGACGTCCTCAGGGTCCGGGGCCGGCTCACCCCCGAGGAGGCGCTGGCGGTCCTCGTGCCCGCGGCGGCGGGGCTGCAGGCCGCCCACGACGCCGGGCTCGTCCACCGCGACATCAAGCCGGAGAACCTGCTGATCGGCCGGGACGGCAGCGTGCGCGTCACCGACTTCGGGCTCGCCCGGGCCGCCGCCGACGCCACGGCGACCTTCGGTCCGGAGGTGCTGGTCGGCTCCCCCCACTACCTCGCTCCCGAAGCGGTCCAGGGGGCTGCGGTCGACGGTCGGGCCGACGTCTACGCCCTCGGCATCCTGCTGTTCGAGTGCATGACCGGTTCCCCACCCCACAGCGGGGAGACCCCCTTCTCGACCGCCGTCGCCCACGTCGAGCGCGCGGTCCCACCCCCTTCCTCGCTCGGCTACGAGCTCGATCCGGCCCTCGACGCCCTGGTCCTGGCGTCCACCGCTCGGCAACCCTCCGAGCGCACGCGCAGCGCCGCGGCCTTCGCCCACGGGTTGCGGGCGGCGGTCGGTGACACGCCGGGGCTGCTGCCGCAGGTCACCGACGTCCTGACCATGAGCGTCCCCCCGCGGCCACCGGTGGAGCCCGCCGCGCCCNCCCCGCCGCTCGGGACCAACGCCCCGCCACCCGCCCCCGGCCACACGGTCGTCGTCCCGGTCGCCGAGGTCCAGACCCAGCTGGTGGACACCCAGGACGCGACCGGCGCCCCCCCGGAGCCACCGACCGAGCCGGGCCCATCCCGGCCCCCGGGCTCCACTGCGTCGACGGAAGCCGAGCCACGCCGCCGGCCTGGTCGTCGACGGCGGCGATGGCCCTGGGTCGTGCTGCTGCTGACCGCGCTGATCGGTGGCTCGGCGCTCGGCGGTTACCTGCTGTGGGACCGCGTGCTGGCACCCGTGACCCCGGTCCCCTCGGTCCTGGGCGCCCCGGGCGCCAACGCCGAGGAGCAGCTGGAGCGGGCCGGCTTCGTGCCGCAGATCCTCGACCGGACCGTCCACGACCTCGGGGTCCCCGAGGGCCACGTCCTGACCCAGGAACCCCACGGGGACGCCCGGCTCGGCACCGAGGTGCGGCTGGTGCTGTCGGCCGGTCCGCGGCAGGTGATGGTGCCGGAGGTGGACGGCGCCCCGGTGGACGACGCCGTGGCCACCCTCACCGCAGCCGACCTGGGCACCGCCGTCACCGAGCGCCACCACGAGCGGGTCCCGCAGGGCCGGGTCATCAGCACCGATCCCCCACCCGGTGAGGAGGTGGACGAGGGCACGGAGGTGGCCGTGACCGTCAGCCTCGGACCGACCCCGATCGCGGTGCCCGAGCTGGTCGGGTCGGGGCTCGCCGAGGCGCGCACGCTGGTGCGCGACGCGGGTCTTGAGCTGGTCATCTCCGAGCGCCGCCACGACGCGGCCGCCCCGGTCGACCAGGTGCTCGCCCAGGACCCGGCACCCCGCGACACGCGCTACGCCGGCGACGTCGTCGAGGTGGTGGTCTCCGACGGCCCGGCGCCGGTGGCGCTCCCGAACGTGCGGGGGGAACGGGTGGCGGACGCCGTGGCCGCGCTGGAGGCCCTCGGGTTGGACGTCGAGGTGGAGCGCCGGGGTGGCTTCTCCGCCTTCTTCAACCCCGACCGCGTCTACGACCAGGATCCGGGCCCTGGGAGCTCGCGGCTGCCCGGTGACACCGTGGTGCTCTACGCCTACGAGCCCTGATCCGCCCCGTCCCGGGGCCGCACCGACAGCGGTCCCTGCTGCACCGTGCTGACCAGCGAACCCGCGGCCGGGCGGCGCTCGGCGCGCTCCAGGGCGAGCGGCACGTCGTCGTCGGTGGCGGGGTAGCCGCGGAGCTCGACCGTGGACAGCGCCGGCTCCTCGTGGCGCACCCCCGCCAGCACCTCGACCAGCGACAGCCGGACCGCCGTGGTCAGGATCGGTTCCTCGAGCGCGAGCAACTGCCGCTGACGGCCCAGGTCGAGCAGCGTGGCACCGACCACGAGGTCACCGTCGAACCACAGCTCGGCCCGTTGGACGCGGCCGCTGGCCTCGTAGGCCTCGGCGTCGTGGTGATCGCCGTTGGAGACGGCGATCGCGGTCACCCACGCCGGTGCAGCCAGCAGCACGTCGACGGTCTCGTCGGTGGCGGGCGGTCGGACCGTGGCGTCGGCCCTCCACGCCGTCAGCGGATCGGCGTCGACCATCCGGTCGGGCGAGAACACCCGGTCACCCGCAGGTGCGGCGCTCGTCAGGGTCGCGACCCCGCTGAGCTCGAGGACCTCCGGTTGGCCGAGGTAGCGCTCGACGGTGAAGGTGGCCGCCTCGAGGGGCTGCTCCTCGACCGCGAAGGGTCCGAGCTCGGCCAGCGCCAGCCCCGCGATGATGGCACCCACCACCACGACCCCCGCCGTCACCGCCACCACCAGGGCGCGCAGGCGCCGACGAGCGGCGCTGCGGCGCGCGACGCGCTCGCCCGCGTCCAGGGGAGGTCGCGGCGCCACCGCGGTCCGGTCGTCGAGCTCGAGGTCCAGACCGCACGCCACGCACAGCTCGCGGTCCCTGGCGTTGACAGCTCCGCAGCTGGCGCAGCTACGGCTCGCGCCCCGACCGCTGGCCGGTGGCAACTCGTTGGAGGTCCAACGCCGTGTCCCACCGAGCGGGGCGGGGTCGGCGGAGGTACCTGACGATGCGGTGCCGCCGCTGCGGGCTGCGGCGGTCATCACCTCTGGCTCGTGCTGCGCCGCGACCGACGTGCCACACCGGACGCAGAACCTGCCGGGCGGTGCCACCTCGGCGTCGCACTCAGGGCAGCGCGCCGAAGCCTCGGCAGGTCCGGTCGTGGTCTCGTCGGGCACGGCGCAGCCAGGTCCTGAGCGTGGGGAGTGATCCCGCGGGTTCGTCCAGGCGCAGGGTAGACCGGTCGACCGGCCCGATCGTGTCACCGACCGCGTCGCCGGCAGCCGGGACCCGCGAGCGCGGTGGTAGCCTGCCGGCGAACGCGCGCACCGTCCGATGCCCCGTCACCGGGACGAATCCCGCCGCGCCGGTCGCAGGAGCGGTCGTCATCTCGCTCGCCGAGCCGTCCGCTGGCGCGATCCGCTGGGTCCGCGGCCGGACGCTGGTGTGTGGGAGAGGTAGGGGACGATCGTGGCGAGAGAGGACACCTCGATGGTCGTGGTGATGCGTGGTGGTGCCAGCGACGTCGACATCGACAAGGTCGTGCACGCGGTCGCGGAGGCCGGGGGTGACGCCTTCGTCTCCCGCGGCAAGCACCAGACGATCATCGGGTTGGTCGGCGACCTGACCCACTTCGCCGAGCTCCCGCTGCACGCCTTCCCGGGCGTCGAGGACGTGATCCGGGTCAGCAAGCCCTACAAGCTGGTCAGCAACGACGCCCACCCCCGTCCGTCCACGGTCTGGGTCGGTGACTCGGCGATCGGCAGGGACACCGTGAGCCTGATCGCCGGCCCCTGCGCGGTGGAGACCGAGGAGCAGACCCTCGAGGCCTGCCGCATGGCGAAGGAGGCCGGGGCGACGATCCTGCGCGGCGGGGCCTACAAGCCCCGCACCTCCCCCTACTCCTTCCAGGGGCTCGGGGAGCCGGGACTCGACCTGCTGCAGGCCACCGCCCGGGACCTGCAGCTGCCCTTCGTCACCGAGGTCGTCACCCCCGCCGACGTGGAGACCGTGGCCGCCAAGGCCGACATGCTCCAGGTCGGGGCCCGCAACATGCAGAACTTCCAGCTGCTCAAGGAGGTCGGCATGGCGGGCCGGCCCGTGCTGCTCAAGCGCGGACTGACCGCCACGATCGACGAGTGGATCATGGCGGCGGAGTACATCGCCCAGACCGGCAACCTGCAGATCGTGCTGTGCGAGCGGGGTATCCGCACCTACGAGCCGATGACGCGCAACACCCTCGACGTCTCGGCGGTGCCGGTGGCCCAGTCCCTGTCCCACCTGCCGATCATGATCGATCCCTCGCACTCCGGCGGCAGGCGGGAGCTGGTGCTGCCACTGATCCGTGCCGCGATCGCGGTCGGCGCCGACGGGGTCATCGTCGACGTCCACCCGCATCCGGAGTCGGCACTGGTCGACGGACCCCAGGCGTTGGTCAGGGAGGACATGGTGCGGCTGCGGGAGACCGTCGCGCGCTTCGCCGAGGCCGCCGGTCGGGACGTCGCCCGGGTGGACCACGAGCGCAGCACGGGCGCATGGGGACGTTCCGCCTCGGTGCTGTGACCCCGAGCCGTGCCCCGCGGGTCAGCTCGCCCGGGGCACCCGCCGTGGATCGGCGGCGGCCAGCGCATCGGTGAGCCCCGTCATGGACGTCCACGGGTAGCGCTGGCGGCAACGACCCCCGTCCCGCACGACCGCGTCCTCCCGGGCCGAGGGCAGCAGTCCCAGCGCCAGGGCGGGCGGGATCCCCGCCGCGACGGCCGCCGCCGTCGCCACCGCCTCCGGCGGCAGGTACGGCACCCGGAGCCGCACGAGCTCGCGCGCCCCGAGCTCCTGCCGGGTCCGGTGGAGCAGCTCGGCGTAGGTCAGCACCTCTGGACCACCGACGTCCAGCACCTGCCCGTCCGCCCAGGGATCGTCGAGCACGACCAGCAGCAGCTCCAGGAGGTCCTCCAGCGCGATGGGCTGGGTGAGCGACGCCGCCCAGGGTGGGTCGAGCTGGACCGGGAGCCGCGCCGCGGCCAGCAGGAGGTCGAAGGACGCGCTCCCGGCACCGAGCACGATCCCGGCCCGCAGCTCGGTGACCGGGACCGGTCCCTGGCGCAGCTCCACACCGGCCTGCTGGCGGGCGTAGAGGTGCACCGAGGTGGTGCTGAGACGGGCCTCGTCCACCAGGCCGCCGAGGTAGACCACCCGCCGCACCCCGGCCAGGTCGACCCCGTCGCGGAACCCCGCCGCAGCCTGCCGCTCGCGCGCGACCAGATCGCGGGTCGAGCCACCCATCCCGTGGACGAGGTAGTAGGCCGCCGCAGCCCCGTCGGCGGCCCGGAGCACCGCCTGAGCGTCCTCGACCCGACCCTGCACGACGCGGACGTCATCCCGCCACGGGGCACGCAGCCGCCCCGGATCCCGCACCAGGCAGGTGACCTCGTACCCGTCGGCCAGCAGCCGTGGGACCAGCGCACCCCCGACGAACCCGGTCGCTCCGGTGACCAGCACGTGCACGGTGGCTCCTGTCGGCGGGGTCGGCGTGGCGGAACGCGGCGCTCAGCCGGACCGGGAGGCTGACCCGAGGGCGGCGGCCAGCAGGTCGGCGGCGCTGCGGCACTGGTCGGCGGTGACGTCGAGGTGGGTGACCAGCCGCAGCAGGTGGGGGCCCATCGCCCCGACGCGCACGCCCTGTCCGCCGAGCTCGTCGATGACCTCGGCGGCGGGTCGCTGACCGGTCGGGACGTAGACGATGTTGGTCGTCACCTCGGCCGGATCGAGCAGCCCCGGATGGGCCTCTGCCAGACGGGTGGCGATGACCCGGGCGTTGGCGTGGTCGTCGAGCAGGCGCGCACGGTGGTGCTCGAGCGCGTGGGAGCCGGCTGCCGCCAGGACACCGGCCTGGCGCATCGCACCCCCGAAGCGTCGCCGCCATCTCCGGGCCTCGGCGATGACGTCGCCGTCCCCGACGGCCAGGGAACCGACGGGCGCGCCGAGCCCCTTGGACAGGCAGACGCTGAAGGCCGTGAAGGTGCCACCGACCGCTGCGGGGTCCTCCCCCGTGGCCGCCAGGGCGTTCCAGAGCCGGGCCCCGTCCCCGTGGAGGGGGAGCCCACGCTCGTCGGCGACCGCCCGCAGCGCCGTCAGCCGCGCGAGCCCGTGGACCGCGCCGCCGCCGCGGTTGGTGGTCTCCTCCGCCGAGATGGCACCCACCTCGGTGTTGGGGAACCCAACCGGTCGCAGCGCCGCGCGGACGGCGTCGGACTCCAGCAGCCCCCGCGTGCCCTCCACCGTGCGGAACTGGACCTGCGCGTTGATGGCGGCCGCACCGGCCTCGTAGGCCACGACGTGGGCGCCTGCCTCGCACACGACCTCGGAGCCCGGCGCCACCAGCGAGCGCAGCAGCATCTGGGTGGCCATGATGCCGGTAGGCGTGAACACCGCGGCCTCCCGACCGAACAGCCCGGCGACCTGCTCCTCCAGGGCGGTGACGCTCGGATCCTCGCCGTACTGGTCGTCGCCGACCTCCGCGGCGGCCATGGCGCGACGCATCGCAGGCGTGGGGCGGGTGACGGTGTCGGACCGCAGGTCGATGACCCCGCTCATGGCCGGTACCCGAGGTGCTCGAGCAGCGCGTCGTGCATGCGGCGACCTCCGGCGACCAGCCCCGGTTGCCGGGCCCCACCCAGCTCGCGGTGCAGTTCGGTGACCACCCCACCGGCCTCGATGACCAGCAGCCGTCCCACGGCCCAGTCCCAGGGGTGCAGGGCGAACTCCACGTAGGCGTCGGCGCGCCCGGCGGCGACCCAGGCGAGGTCGAGGGCGGCGGCCCCGCCACGGCGAAGGTCGCGGAAGCGCGACAGCAGCCCGACGGCCTCCTGCCCCCAGTCGGTCCGCACGGCACGGTCGTAGGCGAAGCCGGTACAGACCAGGCCGTGGGCCGGATCGTCGACCTCCCGGACCCGCAACGCGCGCTCCCCGAGCCAGGCGCCCTGACCCCGCGCCCCGTGGAACACCTCCCCGCTGGGGGGATGCACGATCGCGCCGGCGATCGTGCCGTCGGCGTCGACGCAGGCCACCGACACGCACCACAGCGGCCAGCCGTAGAGGAAGTTGACCGTGCCGTCCAGGGGATCGATGACCCAGGTGCGTCCCGTGCTGCCCTCGCGCGGGACCTGGGCCTCCTCGCCGAGGATGCCGTCGTCGGGGAGCGCGGTCAGCAGCGTCTCGACGATGGCGCGTTCGGCCGCTGCATCCGCCGCGGAGACCGGATCGGTGGCGCTCGCCTTGTGATCGACATCGAGGTCGGCGCCCTCGGCCAGGTCCCGGGCGAAGCGCTGGAGCAGCTCCCCGGCCCCGGTGGCCGCCTCCACCGCCAGCGCACGCAGGTCGTCAGGGGCGACGACCGCTCGGGTGGAGGGGCCCATGCTGACTCCTGGTCGATGGCTGGGTCGACGGCTCGAGTGGGGAGCGTACTGGCGTCGCCTCTGTCGCCCCCGTGGAGTGCCGGCTATCCACAGGCGGAACAGGATCCAGAACCGCTCGGGGCCTCGCAGGGGGGAGGCTGGGCACCTCGCCGACCCGAGGAGCCACACCATGGAACTGTCCGCCCCGTCGCTACCCACCTGGGACCAGGCCGAGGGGTTCCTGCTCGATCTCGCAGCGGGTGACCTGGCCGCAGGCGCCTGGCCGCTGCCCACCCTGCTCGCCTGCATCGATGACGAAGCGGTGGCCGTCAACACCCTGCGCCCCTTCGACGAGGAGGGTCCCGTGCCCGCGCTGGTGGAGGTGCTCGCGCTCCTGCTCCCCCTCGGGGTCAACCGCGTCGCCCTGCTGCTCCCCGGGCGGGCGTGGTCGACCCTGGACCCCATCCCGCCGGTGGCCGACGAGGGCGACCTCAGGGCCAGGGTGCTCATCCTCGTGCAGGCCGACGGTGGGCACCGACCCTGCCGCTACTTCAGCCGGCTCCGCGAACTCCGCGAGGAGGCCGGGGACGGCCCGTGGCGGATCGGCGAGGTCGTGGCCGAGGGTTCGCAGGAGGCGGAGGCCCCGGTGCTCGACGCGCTCGGCATCCTGCTGGACCGTCGCGACGAACTCCGACGTGACACCACCGGTAGCGCGCTGGTCGCCCAACTCGGCAGGGTGCTGCTGCTCGGTCACCGGCTGGCGCTGGCCCCCCGGCTGGCGGTCCCGTTGACCCACGCCAGCGCCAGCTGAGCCCGACGCCTGTGGCGCGCGACGCCCACCTACCCTCATCCCCCGACCTCACGGAGCTGCGAGATGACCGACCGACGCGACTGGACCGAGGCCCAGTGGCGGGCCGCCCTCGACCCCGAGGCCTTCCACGTGCTGCGGCAGGCGGGGACCGAGCGGCCCTTCACGGGGACGTACTGGGACACCACCACGGAGGGGACCTACCGGTGTCGCGGGTGCGGGACGGTGCTGTTCCGCTCCGAGACCAAGTTCGACGCCCACTGTGGCTGGCCGAGCTTCTACGCCCCCGAGGCGCAGGAGGCGGTGATCCTGGACGAGGACCGCACCCTCGGGATGCGCCGGACCGAGGTGCGGTGCGCCGCCTGCGACGGCCACCTCGGGCACGTCTTCGACGACGCCCCGGACCAGCCGACGGGCCTGCGCTACTGCATCAACTCCGTCTCGCTCGAACTGGAGCCCGACGAGACCCCGTGACCGGTACCGGCCCGGTCACGCGTCGTCGTCGCGCTCCAGGTCCCCGTCGACCCGGACCTCNCCGGACTTGACCTTNGNNCCGTACTCGTCGACGTACTCCTGCTCCGACTGCAGCATGATCTCGTACATGAGCTCGTCGGTCGCGGAACGCAGGACGAAGGGATCGTCCCGCCGGTCGTAGTAGCGGCTGAGGTCGAGAGGCTTGCCGTAGCGCATCAGCACCGGTCCCCGCTTGGGGACCCGGGCGCCCGTTGGCAGCGCACCGTCGGTGCCATGGATGCCGCAGGGGATGATCGGCACCTCTGCTTCCAACGCCATGCGCACCGGCCCGGTCTTGCCCCGGTACAACCGGCCGTCGGGGCTGCGGGTGCCCTCGGGGTAGATGCCGAGCAGCTCCCCGCTGCGCAGGATCTCCACGCCCGTCGCCAGGCTCGCATCACCCTCACCCTGACCACGCCGAAGCGGCACGACCCCGGTGCCCTGGAAGAACCACTTGGTGCGCCAGGAGTCCCAGTAGTCCGCCTTGCCGAGGAAGTACACCGGCCGCGGCACGTTCATCGGGAGCACGAGGGAGTCGATGAAGGACAGGTGGTTGCACGCCAGGATCGCCGGCTCCACGCTGGGGACGTTCTCGAGGCCCTCGACCGTGACCCGGAGGTAGGGGTTGAGCACCGGCGGCAACCCTCGCTTCAACGCCCGGTACATCCGTGGTGCGTCCTGCATACCCGCCACGTGTCCCTCCTCACCGGCCACGTCCACCGGACCGCTCACCGCATCCGTCCCGCCGGTCCCTGCGACCGGTCGGCTCCCTCAGCGCCCCGGTGCGGGCGCGGTGGCCACTCCGCACACGGCGCGGGGCTGCCACCTCGCTAGCCTAGGGACGCACCCGGAGGCCGTCGAGCCTCGAACCCGTAGGACCCGTCCCCCGACCGGCCTCGCGCCGGCGTGGTGGGACCACCCGCACCGTGATGGATCCGGAGGAGCTGTGGCCGAGGACATGGGCACCTGGCCGCCCGAGCAGGCCACCGTCCTGCTCGAGGTGCTGACCGAGGCAGGTCTGGCTCCCGAGGCCAAGCGCACCCGGGAGGGCGTGCTGGTCACGGTCCCGGACGAGCAGTCCGACGAGGCGCACCGCCAGCTGGTGGCCAACATGGACCGCATCGCCAGCGCCGCGCGACAGCCGAAGGGAGCGGCGGGGCGCAGCCGTCGACCCCGGCCGGTCAAGGGCGCCGACCACCAGCCACCGAAGGATCCCCAGCAGCAGGCGGCGGAACGACTGCAGCGTGTCGCGCGGCCGGTGGGCCTGCTGCTGATCGCGCTGCTGATCCTGGTGACCCTCGGGCCCCGCAACCCGGTGGTCGCCTTCATCGTCCTCGGCGTGGTCATCTACATCATCGGCAAGCGTGCCCAGCAGCAGGGAGGCGGGCCGGGAGGCTCCAGCGGCGGGCCCATACGCTGACGCCGGAGCTCGGTGTCCCGACGCCGGCCGGGGCGATCGACGGCGGAGCTCAGGCCAGAGCCTGACGGAGGAAGGTGACCTGGGAGGTCAGCAGCCGCTCGGCGACCACCTCCTGGGGTGTCATGTGGGTCACCCCGGACAGCGGGAGGACCTGATGCGCGCGGCCGTCCGCGAGCAACGCCGACGACAGGCGCAGGGTGTGGGCCGCCACCACGTTGTCGTCAGCCAGCCCGTGGATCAGCAGCAGCGCCGGCGGCGGCGGCTCCCAGGCGACCGCGTCCGGCAGGCGGCCGTCCGCGTCCACCAGTGAGGACCGCCGGTAGGCCTCGGGATGCTCCCCGGGGTGGCCGAGGTAGCGCTCGGTGTAGTGGGTGTCGTACAGGTGCCAGTCGGTGACCGGCGCCCCGGCGATGGCGGCCCGGAACACCCCCGGGTGGCGGAGCACGGCCAGGGCGGCCAGGTAGCCACCGAAGGACCAGCCACGGATCGCGACGCGCCGCAGATCCAGCCGGGGCTCGAGGGCGGCGACGGCCTGCAGCGCCTCGAGCTGGTCCGCCAGCACCGGGGTGGCCAGGTCGTGGTGGACCGCTCGCTCCCACCTCGGTCCCCGCCCCGGTGTCCCCCGCCCGTCGACGACCAGCACGGCGAAGCCCTGGTCGGCCAGCCACTGCGACGTCAGGTACGCCTGGTTGGCGGCCAGGACCCGCTGCGCATGGGGGCCCCCGTAGGGATCGAGGAGCACGGGGAGCCGACGCTGGCCGTCGTCGTCGGTGGGCAGCAGCAACGCGGCAGCCAGTTGCCGGTCACCCACCCGGAGCAGCCGCGGTCGGGCGACGACCCGGGGTCGCTCGGCCAGCACCTCCAGCGCATGCACGTGGAGCCGGGTGGCACCGTCGGCGTCCCGCGCGCTCCACCCGACGGTGACCGTCGGGGTGGGGCGGTCGGGCACCGAGGTGACCTCGACCCAGGGCGTCGCGGTGGCGGCCATCGCCTGCCGGGGCGGACGACCCGGGACCCGCCGCCGGACGCCGGCGCCCTCGGCGGCGGTGGCGCTGCTGATCCGCGCGGCCCCGTCGCCCGCCACCTCGACGGTGTAGGGGTCGACCCGGGTCGGATCGTCGGCCGGGGAGGCGAGGACCTCGGCGACGACCCCTGGCTCCCCCGCCGTCGCGCCGTCACCGTCTGAGCCCGACCGGGCCGAGCACAGCTCACGGATCTGCAACCCGGCCGGGGTCACCGGGGCGCCGTCCAGGCAGAGCACCCGGGTCCCGCCCTCACCCAGCTCCGATCGGTCCTCCACCGTGAGCAGCCGTCGGCCCACCCAGGCCGGGGACCCCGGCACCAGCTCGACCCAGGCCTCGTCCTGCCAGGCGTACACCTCGGTGCTGTGCCCTGAGCTCACGTCCACGGTGAGCACCCGGGCCGTCCGCTGGTCCCGGGGCTGGACGAGCAGCGTCAGCGGGTCCTCGCCCCAGGCCACCGCGGCCAGGTACTCGTCCTGGGCCCGGTCCCACACCACCTCGGTGCGGGCCCCGTCGGCGGCATCGACGATCCAGAGGGAGACCTCGGCGTTGCGGGTCCCGGCCGCCGGGTAGCGATGGACCTTCGCCGGGGTCGTGGGGTTCGCGGGATCGGCGATCGTCCAGGCCGGGACCTCGCGCTCGTCGACCCGGGCGACGGCCAGCCGGTCGCTCGCGCCCGACCACCAGAACCCCCGGTCGCGTCCCATCTCCTCGGCGGCGACGAACTCGGCCCGCCCCCAGCTCACCCCGTCCTCGACGACCAGCGCGCGGGTCCGGCCCGGTTGGCCGGGCCCGTGGTCGAGGGACACCACGTGCACACCGTCGACCGCGTGGTAGGCGATCAGCCGCCCGTCGGGCGAGGGACGAGGATCGAACGCGGGGCCCGCGACCGGGTGGGTCGCGAGAGCCCCGGTGGCGAGCTCGACGGTGTGGAGTCGCCCCCCCAGGGTGAACGCGGCCACGGTGCCGATATCGTCCACGGCGTAGCCGACGATGCCCCCGGCCTGTTCCCGGGCGCGCTCGCGACGCGCCCGCTCCTCGGCCGGGATGGCGTCGTCGTCGGGACCGAGCAGACGGGCATCGACGAGCCGGTCGGTCCGGCCGGTCGCGGGATCGTGTCGCCACAGGTGGGTGACCGGGTCGTCACCCGCGTCGGAGCGCAGGAACAGCACCAGCGGTCCGTCCGGGCCGACCATGGGGGTGAAGGCCCGGGGGACGCCCAGGCTGAAGCGGCGGGTACGCGCCTGCTGGCGCGGGAAGCTGACCTCGCTCATCCGGCCGGCTCCCCGCCGCCGTCGTGTCCCTCGAGGTCGACGACCACCGGGCGGTGGTGGCTGGCGACGTCCACGGGCGGATCGACCAGTACGGCGGCGCGGTGCACGGTCAAGGACGGATCGACGAACACGAAGTCCTGGCGGGTACTCGGGTCCGACGTCGGGTAGGTCAACCCCGCGCCCGTCCCGGCGACCGCGTGGGCGTCCTGCAGCCGCGCCGCGAGCCCGGCCGCCACGGGCGAGCGGATGGACTCGTTCAGGTCGGCCCCGATCACCGAGGGCTGCTCGATCGAGTCGAGGTAGTCGAGGAGCTCGTCGAGGTTGGTGCGCCGGACCTCCGGTCGCAGCCCGAACTGGACCGCGGTCACCGACAACCCCAGACCGCCGACACCGATGATCGCGTGGGACGCCTGCCGGGAGGGGACATCCCGGGGGGTGGTGAGCGGCACGAGATCGGTGGCCCGCACCCGCACCGAGCCGGACGCCAGGATCGCGGTGCCGGTCCCCCGGCGTCCGGCGCGCACCACGATGTCCAGCCCGGCCGCACGGGCGATCGACCGCAACCGTCCGGCGGGCGGGATCTCCGTGAGGCACACCACGTCGGCCTGCTCGGCGGCGAGGATGCGACCGACGGCGGCGGGGTCGAGACCGCCACTGACGTTGTAGCTGACCAACCGCATCACGCCGTCCCGCCCCCTCCCACCGTGGCCGCACCGAGGGCGAGCAGCCCGGCGCCCACCACCCCGGCGTCGTCACCGAGCACCGCCAGGGTGATGCCGGGCGCCTCCCGCCAGGCGGAGCCGACCAACCGCGTGGTCATCGCCCGACGGGCGGGCTCCAGCATCCAGGGAGAGGCCGCCTCGGCCGCACCACCGCCCAGCAGGATCAGCTCCGGGTCGAGCACGTTGACCACCGAGGCCAGCGCGACACCCAGCCAGTGACCCGCCTCCTCGAGGACCTCGATCGCGACCTCGTCGCCGTCCTGGGCGGCGGTGGTGACCTCGGGTCCGGCCACCCGGTCGAGGTCGCGCAGCCGGGTCACCGTCATCGGGTCCACCAGGCGGTCACGGGCCAGGGCCCCGATCGCGCTGCCCGAGGCGTAGGCCTCGACGCAGCCGCGGTTGCCACAGGGGCACGGACGTCCGCCCTCGTTGACGATGACGTGGCCCAACTCGCCGCCGAAGCCGATGGCGCCGGTGAGCAGCCGACCGCCGATCACGACCCCGCCACCGACCCCCGTGCCGATGGTGACCAGGACCAGGTCCTCGTGGTCCACGCCGGCCCCCGCGCGCTGCTCGCCGAGCGCCGCGACCGAGGCATCGTTGGCGACCACCACCTCGGTGCCCAGCTCCTCACCCAGGATCGAGGCCAGCGGGAGATCTCGGATGCCGATGTTCGGCCCGTACCGCACGGTGCCGTCGACGGTCACCAGGCCGGCGATCCCGACACCGATGGGGACGCGCTCGCCGGTGCGTTCCCAGACCGAACGGATCAACTCGACCAGGGTCCGGACCAGCGAGCCCGGGTCGTCAGCGGGCGTGGGGCGACGGTCGCGGGAGAGGACCTGACCCTGCGCGTCGACCAGGGCGGCCCTGAGCTGGGTGCCCCCGATGTCGATCCCGAGGCTGCGCGTGCTCACCCCTCACCTCCGTGCCCAGGGCCGGTCCGGGCGTCCGGGCGTCCGTCGAGCGGGATGCGTTGCACCGCGCCGCGGTGCGAGGCTGCCGGATCGCGGTCCGGCGCTGACCCGTCGTGCGCGACGCCCTCCGGGCGGCCTGGCGGGGTCTCCAGCAGGGCACGAGCTGCCGCCGCGAGATGCCGGGCAGCCTCGGTGAGGTGGCCCATCAGCTCCGGTCGGGTGTCCTCCAGGGTCCTGGCAAGGGTGCACAACGGGCAGACCCCACACAGCTCGGGCCGGTGGACGACCGGGTCCTCCGGCTCCCGGCCCGCGGTGGGTGGGTCCTGATCCGTCGGGGGCGACGAAGGGTCCGGCTCCGCTGCCGACCCGGCGGCGCGCGGCGGCACGGGCCGTGGCCGGCGGGCCGAGCGGAACGCCTCGATCGGATCGACGTCGTCGAGCGCGTCGTCTTCGACGCCCTGCCCCGCGTGCTGCTCGGAGAGCGAGGACCACCATGGACGGGAGACGTCGGTCACGAGCTCACCGCCGGGACCGCGGCGGCGGCGAACCGGACCTGCAGGGCACCCTGCTCGAGCCGGGCTCCCACGACCTCACGGCGTCGCAGCGACGCGGGCAGGGGGACGTTGCGGCGCAGGCTGCCGACGGTCACCTGCAGCTCGTCGCCCCGGCGTGACAGGGCGAGGTCGTCCTCCACCGCGAAGGGCAGGGCGAGCACCAGCAGGGTCTCCGTCCCGTCCTCCACGATCGTCAGGGGGCGGTGGGGGTGCAGGACGGCCATCGGATGCCGGTCGGGGTACACCAGTCGGCCGAGCTCAGCCAACGCCGCGGCCCCGATCACCTCGTCCTCGAGCAGTGGCACCTCCAGCACCGGGGTCGGCGCGAAGGCGGTCCGCGCCGCGCTCAGGTGCTCGGCGTGCCGCTGCCGCCACCGGGCCAGGTAGGGGTGGTCGAGGTGGTCGGGGAGGATCCGGTTCACGATGACCGCGTCGACGCCGTAGCCGAACAACGACAGCGAGGTGGCGGTGCGCTCGGCCTCGGCGAGGACGATGCGCTCCGGGTTGACCACCAGCCGCACGCTGCTGCGGTCGGTGTCGGTGAGCAGCGCGTGCACGTGGGCGAGCTCGCCGTGGACCTCGGTCACGGCGTCCACCACCCCGTCGTCCGGCACCGGCAGGCTGGTACCGGCGGGACTGCGGTAGCGGGCCAGGGGCGCGACCGCCCGGGCCAGGGCCCGACCGGGCGCCAGCACACGGTCGGTGTAGAAGCGCAGGGCGTCCGGAAGGGTGAGCAGCTTGAGGGTCTCGGCGGTCGGCGCGCAGTCGACCACGACCAGGTCGTACTCGCCGGTGGCGACCTGGGCGCGCAGGTCGATCAGGGCGAACAGCTCGTCCAGGCCCGGGAGCAGGACCAGCTCCTCGGCGGCGACATCGCCCACTCCACCCCAGTGCAGCAGGGTGGTGAGGTAGTCCCGCACCCGGCCCCAGTGGCGTTCCAGACGCGCCTGCGCGTCCAGCTGCTGGGCGTGGAGCACCGTCCCCGCAACCTCGACGGGCGTCGGGCGGTCGGCCAGCGGCGTGGCGAAGGCGTCCGCCAGCGAGTGGGCTGCGTCGGTCGAGGTCACCAGGACCCGGGCACCACGACGCGCCGCCTCGACGGCGGTGGCCGCGGCGATCGAGGTCTTCCCGACGCCGCCTTTGCCGGTGAACAGAACCACCCGGGTCAGGATCGTCTCCGGTGCCGAAGGGCGGGTACAGCAGATTGAGGCTAGCTGCTCCGCCGGGCCGAGGTGCGACCTCGTCCCGCTGTCAGGTCCGCGCCCCAGTGGCCCCAGCGACCGCTAGCAGCACCAGCAGCGTGGTCACGACCACCACGCACCACGCCAGCACGCGGCCGGTCAGCACCTCGGCCCCTCCCCGAGCCAGCTGGAACAGGTCGTGCAGGGTCAGGATCCACAGCCCGATCGCCGCCAGGGCGAGCACCAGGGCCGCACCGGTCAGCCCGGCCGAGACCAGGATCGCGCCGGCGCCACCCGCCCACAGCAGCCACAGCAGCAGCCGGGCGATCCCGGTGCCGGGCCGGCCCACGAGCAGATGCCCGAGCCCGGGGAGCAACGCGCTGGCGAGCAGCGGAGCGGCGCCGCCGGCGGTGGTGGCCGCCACCGGTGCCGTGGGGGTGTCGGGCGTGAAGCCGACCCGGGCGCTCCCACAGGCGTCGCAGTCGGGGCGCTCCAGCGGGTTCCATCCTTCACAGCTGCCACAGCGCCACTCGATGCGGTCGCCGTCGACCCGGATGTCGCGCTGGGTGGCTGCTTCCGGGGTGGGCGGTGCCACCTCGGCCGGCAGCGGCGGGGGCCCGGGAAGCGGGGGCGGGCTGGCGGGCGGCGGAGGCTCGGGGTGGGGCGATGCCGGATCGTGCGAGGGATCCCCCCGGACGCCGAACCGCTCGAAGCACTGCGTGCACCAGGCAGCTGCCTCGGCGTTGTGCGCGCCGCAGGCCGGGCACCTCATGGCTGCAGCCCCACGCTGGAGCGGGCTTCGAGCTGCAGGACGTCCTTGAGGCCCCACAGGCCGCGCCGCACCGCCCGACGGTGGTGCTCGAGGACCCGCAGCGGCCGGGGCAGGGGCGTGGTCGCCACGAGGAGCTGGTGCACCACCGTCCCCCCGTGGGTCGGCTCGAGCCAGAACTCGCTGCGGCCGACGAGATCGCCCCTGAGCTCCAGGACCATCCCGAGGTCGTGCCGGAAGGTGTGGGGCCGGACCACCAACCGCAGCTGGCGAGCCCAGCCGCACCGCAGCGACACCGCCCACCGCTCGCTCATCGGCGTGGAAGCGGCCAGGGGCTCGACCGCACACCCGGACCACCAGCTCGGCCACCTCGCGATGTGGGTGAGCCGGCGGTAGATCATGGCCTCGGGGGCACGCACGAAGACGGCGTCGTCGGCGTGGAGGGCGATCGGCTCCGGGGGAGCCGCGGACGTGGGCTCGGCTCGTCCGATCACGTCGCGGATCCGAGCACGTCGTCGAGGAAGGCCGCGATGGTGGTCGCGACGAGAGCGGCGTCGTGGTCGAGCTGCGGGACGTGGTAGCTCTGCTCGCAGACCAGCTCGCGCAGGTCACGGCTGCCGCTGAGTTCGAGGACGTCGCGGGGGTTGGAGGGCGCGACGGAGTGGTCCTCGGTGGAGCGGACGACCAGCAACGGGGCGGTCACGTCGAGCAGGTTGCCTCGGATCCGGTCCAGTTCCCCGAGCAGCGAGCGCGCCGCCCGGGCTGAGACCAGCGCGTACGAGCTCTCCTCGACGTCGTCGCGGACGAGGTCGTTGGTGGGCAGCCCCGCCAGGTCCCTGGGCACGTAGGGCGCCACGTACTGGAGCAGCCCCGACAGGCGCGGCAGCAGCCCGGGCGGTGGCCGCACCGAGGGGTTGATCACCACCACCGCGTCGACGTCCTCGGGCCGTCGCGCGGCCAGGTCGAGTGCGATGGTGCCCCCCATCGAGTGCCCGATCAGCGCGATGCGGTCGCAGCGGGTGCGGAGGTGGTCGACCAGCCGGTCGACCGCGCCGTACCAGTCGGCGTAGCGGGTCCGAGCCAGGTCCCGGTGGCTCGTGCCGTGGCCCGGCAGGAGCGGTACCTCGATGGTGTAGCCCTCGGCGGCGAGGTGCTGGCCCAGCGGCCGCGTCCCGATCGGGTTGCCCGTGAAGCCGTGCACCACGATCACACCGGTACGGGCCCGCTCCCCCCGTCCGCTCGCCGACCACGGCTCGGCCCCGGGGATGCTCACCGCCGCGTCCACGAGCCCCCTCCTCGTCCCCGACCATCGGGTTCCACGCCCGCACCAGCGCGGGCGACCGCCACGGTAGCGCCAGGGCCTAGGCTTCCCGCGCACCCGGCCCGAGGGACCCCTGTGACCGACGCTCGGCCTCCCGGCGCTGCCCTCGGGGCGGCGCTGGTGACCGTGGTCACGATCGAGGCGCTCAGGGTGTTCCTGCCCGCGACCCTGGTGGTCCTCCCGGTGACCACGGTGCTGTCGTCCACCACGGCGCTGCTGCTCGCCGCCGTGGTCCTGGTGCTCCTGCCCCTGCTCGTGGCCCCGGTGGCCGGTTCCCGACCCCGGCAACTGTGGGTCGGTGCCGGCGGGCTCGCGGCGGTGGCGCGCGGGACGCTGCTGGTCGATCCCGGCGGCACGTTGGCGCTGGTGGCTGCCGGGGTGGGCGTCGCGGCGGGCCTGGCCGCCCTGGTCGCCCTGGCCGCGGGCGCCCGGGCGGCGCGCCCGGCCCGGGTCGGCATCCTCATCGGGTTGGCGGTCGAGGCGCTGCTGCGCACCCTCTTCGCCACCCTGGGACCTCTGTGGTCGCAGACCCCGATCGCCGCGCTGACCACGATCGGCCTACTGGTCGTCCTGGTGGCCGGCATCGGTCGGGGGGCCGACGACCTCGGCATCGGACGCGCCGGCGGTCCGGCGGCCTGGCCCTGGTGGTGGCTCCTCCCCGCGCTCGCCCTCACCGGCGTCGTGACCTCCGCCCCCGGCCGGATCGCGGTGGCGACCGGGTGGACCCCGGGTCAGGTGGCCGCAGCCGCAGCGACCACGCAGGTCCTGGCGGTGCTGGCAGCGCTGCTCGCCCCGAGCATCACCCCGCGGAGCGCGGGGATCGTCGGCGCCGGGCTGACGCTGGTCGGAACCACGGCGGCGCTGCCGGCCGCGGGCTGGCCGGGGGTCCTCGGACCGATCGCCGCGGCGATCGGCATCGGCGCGCTGGCCGGGACCGAGACCGGCGCCGCCAAACCGAGCGGAACCGGTCAACGTGGTCTGGTCGCCGCCGCGGCGATCGCGTCGGCGCACGGGCTGCTGCTGCTGTACTACCTCGGCACCCCGTTGGGACTCCCCGGCCACGACCGGCTGCTGCTGCTGCTCGCCGCGGGCACCACCGTGCCGCTGGCCTTCGGTGTCCTGCGAGCAGCGCGGCTGGTGCCGACCCGCCCCCGGCTGCAGACCGTCCCGGCCCTGCGCAGCGTGCTGCTCGGTGCCGCGACGATCGGCCTCGTCACGGCCGTGGTATCCGCCACCTCCTCGACCGTCACGCCACCCCCCAACCAGGACGCCGAGCTCACGGTGGCCACCTACCAGCTCAACGCCGGCTTCGGGACCGACGGTCGCTACGACCCCCGCCGTCAGGCCAGCGTGCTGCACGATCACGCGGTGGACGTGGTGGTCGTCACGGGCGTCGACCGCGGCTGGTGGTTGACCGGCGGCCAGGACCTCCTGCCGCTGTTCGCCGCGGAGCTCGGGTTGGAGCACGTCCGGTTCGTCCCAGCCGCGGACGAGGTCCGAGGGCACGCGCTGCTGAGCCGGTTCCCGATCGCGGAGTTCGGGGTGGAGTCGCTACCCGGGGGTCCCGGCCCCTCGACCCACAGCCTGCTGGCGGCCGTGCTGGAACTCGGCGACGGCAGCCCGCTGGGCGTCGTCGGCACCGAACTGGCCTCGACCCCCAGCACCCAGGCGTGGCAGCTGCCCCAGGCACGGGCGGTAGCCGGCACCGTCGCCCGGCTCCGGGAGCGCACCGTGCCCACGGTGCTGCTCGGTGACCTCGGGGCCCCGGCCGGGAGCGCGACGCTGGACAGCTTCGAGCGACTCCTCGATCCCGCGCTGCCCGAGGGCGCTCGGACCTTCCCGGCACCAGCACCCGTGGAGCTGCGGTCCCACGTGCTCCTGTCCCCCGACCTGCGTCGCTCGAGGGTGGCCATCCCGAGCTCCGAGGCGTCGACCCACCTGCCCGTGGTCGTCACCCTCGAACGCCGCGGCACAGGTGACTGAGCCGGGTTCAGCCGGCCATGACCTCGTCGAGGAGTCGGCTGAGGTCGGCGGCGATCGTGTCCCAGGCGTAGCGCTCCACCACCGAGCGCCGGGCCGGGTCCCGCGCGGCGGCCCGCCGGGCGGGCGACGCCAGCCACCCGTCCAGCGCGGTGCGCAGCGCCCCGGTGTCACGGCCGTCGACGACCTCGCCCGCCCGCGGGTCCGAGACCGTCTCGGGCGCACCCCCGGACCGACCCACGACCACCGGTACCCCGGTGGCCTGGGCCTCGAGGTAGACGATCCCGAGTCCCTCGACGTCGAGACCTCCCCACCGGGTCCGACAGGGCATCGCGAACAGGTCCGCGGCCGCGTGGGCCTCGGGCAACCGCTCCCAGTCGATGGCGCCGGTCAGCACGATCCGCTGGCCGGGACCCGCCCGCTGGACCCGGTGGGCCAGGCGCCGCTCGCGCGGGCCGTCACCCACCAGCAGCAGCCACGCGTCGGGGTGGCGGCGCTGCAGTTGCGGCCACACCTCCACCAGACGGTCCTGCCCCTTGCGCGCCACCAGCCGTGACACGCACGCCACCACCGTCGCGTCCTCGGGCAGGCCCCACCGCCGACGGAAACCGGTGCCGTCCACGCCGGGATGGAACCGGTCGACGTCCACACCGGGCGGCAGATGGCGGACGATGCCGGCCCGTAGGTGGCCGGCCAGCCGCGCGGCCGTGAACCCACTGATGGTGGTGACCGCGGCCAGGTCGCGCGTGGCCCGCGCGATGAGGTGACCGAGACCGGCGCCGGCCATGCCGGCCTCCAGCCCGTGGGTCAGCCCGACCACGGGGACGTCGAGCTGCCGGCGCAGGGTGCCGGCGAGCTCACCCAACGGCCAGGTCGCCCCGAGCACGACGACGTCGCTGTGGTGGCTGCGGGCCACGTCGACGACCAGCCGAGCGGTGCTGGCGGTCGGGAGGATGGCGCCGGGCGCGCGGACGGTGTGGTGCCGCTCGCCCTCGTCGGCGCTGACCGCCGTCGGTCCAGCGGCAGGCCCGACGACCACCGTGGTCTCGGGGTGGACCCGGCGTAGCAGGTTGACCACGAACTGCTGGATGCCACCGGGGCGGGGAGGGAGATCGTTGGTGACCCACAGGATCCTGGGGCTCACCGCCGGACCACACCGAGGAACCCCACGGTGCCGACCACATCCGCCCCGCTGNCCGTGACCCGCTCGACCAGCTCCCGGTCGTCGGTGACGACCACGACGGGTTCGTCGGTGGCCTCGACGGCCAGCACCAGCTCGTCGTCGGCCGTGATGCCCTCGGGGGTGAAGCGCACCTGCACCGCCTGCCGGGCAGGAGCGGAGCGGATCCCACCGGCCCGTTGCCCGTCGAAGTAGATCACCGGCCGGATCCGGTGCACCGGCACCGCGTTGGCGCACAGGCCGACCAGCCAGGCGCGCTGGCCCTCCAGATCGAGGTCGGCGCGGTGGTTCAGGGTGAGGTTGTAGCCGTCGATCAGCACCAGTCGCCCGGGCCCGAGCAGCGCACGCGCCGCCTCGGTGGTGCCGGGGACGATGTCGGACGGCAGGCGGGTGGGTCGTCCCGGCGGCACCCGCGGCACCGGGACCTGACCCGAGGTGCCGCGGTCGGCCGCGGCCCGGCGTTGGGCCGACCGTTCCCGGCGGTGCCGCTCGGCTCGCCGCGACTCCTCCGCGCGCCGCAACGCCGCGAGGTCGGCCTCGAGGCGCGCCACCTCGCCGTCGCGGCGGCGCCGCTCCCTGACCACCGCCCGGTCCCGCTCGGCGCCGGCCTCGGTGAGCTCCTGGCGCAGCCCGGCGATCGTGTCGCGCAGGTCCTGCTGCACGGCAGCCTGCTCCGCGAGCGCGCGTTCGGACTGCTCTGCTCGGGCCTCGGCCCCCTCGGCGCGACGACGCCAGGCATCGCGCTCCTCGCGCAGGGCGCGGGCCCGCTGCCGGACGCGCACCACCTCGTCGTCCCTGACGGCCACGGCAGCGACATCGGGGGCGGCCGACGGCGCCTCTGGCCCGGTCACCGCCGCCCTGACCGGTCCCGGCACCCGCTCCACGACCGCCGCTGCCAGCGCGCCATCACCGACCAGCAGCTCGACGACCTGGGCCCGTCCCCGGCCGGCCACGAGTCGTCCGGTGGGTTGCTCGGCCACGGCGGCCTGGGGTTCGTCGAGCTCCTCACGGGCCCGCAACTCGGCCCGCACGGCGACCAGCACCGCGGCCCAGTCGTCGCTCGACAGCCCCTCGAGGGCGAGGCGGTCGACGGCCGGGGCGCTGGGTCGGCCCTCCGGGTCGCTCACCCACTCCCCCGGGGGAGGTCCGGGAGGTCCGTGGCCGGCGCGGGCTCGATCCTGAGGGCGTCCTCCCGGGCGCACCACCGGCAGGTGACCGCCTCCACCGTGGCCGTGAGCACCTCCTCCTCGTCGACCGCCGGGGTCCCACCGAGGTCGAAGTGCAGGTAGCGGCGGGTACGAGCGGTCGTCACGACGTCGAACCGGGTCACGTTGCCGCAGCCGTCGCAGCGGTAGCGGTGACCGGGGGCCAGCGGTCGGGTCAGATCCTGTGCCACGGGGACTCCGAGGTGATGCGGGGTTGATCGGGGTGGAAGGGGGACGCGCAGGACCTGCTCAACCCTCGTCCCGCTCACGGGCGCGGCGCGGCTGCCCGGCCGTCAGCCAGGTCGGCTCGTCGACCAGCGGGCTCGGATGGTCCGGTGGGGCCAGCGCGGTCGGGTCGGGGGTGAACCACGCGCCTTGCGGGGTGGCCGGGAACCCACCGACGTCCAGCGTCGCAGGGTCCGCTCGGTCGTCCAGGGCGTCGATCAACCGGCGGCACCGTGCCAGCGCACCCGCCACGTCGATCCCGCGGTGGACCTCGGGGTAGCGGGACAGCCGCTTGGCGGCTCGCTCGAGCAGGGTGCGGGCCCCACCCGGGTTGTCCCGCTGCAGGTGCACGCCGGCTACGGCGATCTGGATCACCCCCTGCCACAGGTCGGTGTCGTCGACGGGCGCGGCGTGCCAGACGTACTCGAGGCACTCGTGGGCCTCGAAGTACCGCTCCTGGCCCCACAGGTCGACGCCGAGCGCCAGGGCGTGCTCGACGTCGGTCGGCTCGTGCTGTTCGGTGAGGGGGACATCCGTGGTGCCGTAGGGCAGCGGTCGGCCGGTGCGGTCACGGGGGCGGGCCTGCTCCGGCCGACCGTCCTCGCGCCGGTCGCGACGGGAGCCGCTCACCTCGGGTGCCTGGTCGTCGGACACGAGCGCTCCTGAAGTGGGACGGTGGATGGGACGTCGGGGGCGACGGCTGCCGGACAGCCGGGTCGGTGCCACCGGCAGCCGGGCCGATGCCCGCGGCCGAGGGTAACGGCGCCGGTAGCCTGCCTGGCGTGCCCGAGCTCCCCGAGGTGGAATCCGTCCGTCGGCAGCTGGTCCCCCGGCTGTCCGGCCGCCGCATCGTCGAGGTGTGGTGGGACCCGCATCCGCAGGCCCGGTTCCACGGCGTGGACCGGCTCCGCAACCGGAGGATCGAGAGGGTCGAGCGGCGGGGGAAGTTCCTGCTCTGCCCGCTGGATCCCGCGACGGAGGGCCATGGCGAGCAGCTCGTCCTCCACCTCGGCATGACGGGCTCGCTGAGCGTCGAGCCGACGTCGGAGGCCGGCGCGGACCCCGACGCCGGCCTGACCCACGTGCGCGCCCGCCTCGATCTCGACGACGGCCACACGGTCCGCTTCCGTGACCCACGCCGCTTCGGTCGGCTGTCGGTGGTGGCACCCGATGCCTACGCCGAGGTGGTGCCGACCCTGGCGGTACTCGGCCCCGAGCCCCTGTCCCCCGGGTTCACCGTCGCGCACCTCGCCGAGGGTCTCGCCCGGTCCAGGTCCCCGGTCAAGGCCCGGCTGCTCGACCAGCGCCTCGTCGCCGGCGTGGGCAACATCTACGCCGACGAGGCCCTGTGGCAGGCCCGGATCCACCCCGGCTCCCGCCGGGTCGCACGTCCCCGGGCCGCGCTGCTCCACGCGGCGATCGTGGAGATCCTCACCGCCGCGATCGAGCGCGAAGGCACCACCTTCCGGGACTACCAGATGGTCAACGGCAGCAGCGGCCGCTACGCCACCTTCCTCGCCGCCTACGGCCAGCACGGACGGCCCTGCCGGCGGTGCGGGACGACGCTGCGTCGCACCGTCATCGCCCAGCGCGGGACGACCTACTGCCCCACGTGCCAGCGGATCTGAGCCTCGCGGGGCGCGCCCACCTGGCCGTGCGGGCTCAGGCGCGCAACGCGCCCGCGACCAGGGCCCGGGCGAAGGCAGCGGCCTCCTCCGGGTCGTCGACCCGCAGGTGCATCGGTGGGAAGGCGAAGTAGGACAGGATCAGGCGGACCACGACCTCGGCGGCCACGGCCGGGTCGACTGGACGCAGTTCGCCGCTGGCGACCCCCTCGGCGATCAGCTCGGTGAACAGCGCCAGGCCCCGTCGAACGAGCGGGCCACCCCCGGCGGTGATCCTCGGCAGGAGGATGCCGGGCTCCTCGTCCCGTCCCTTGGTGAGGATCGGGTGGTCGACGAAGAACCGCACGCCGGCGAGGAAGGCGCCCTCGATGCGATCGGAGGTCGCGTCGCGGCCGGCGGCACCGTGCTCGAGCGCCCGGGTGAACCGCTCCCCCTCCCGCTCCAGCAGGTCGTCGATCACCGCGTCCTTGTTGCGGAAGTGCCGGTAGAGGGTCGCCTTACCGGCCTTGGCCTCCCGCGCGATGTCCTCCATGGTGGTCTTGCGGATCCCCACCGCCACGAAGCGCCGTCCCGCCGCGGCCAGCAGATCCTCGCGGCGGTCCGGGCGCCGGTTGCCCTCGGTCATCGCGCTCGTCCTCCATCGGGCTCAGGCGACGTCCTCCGTCGCCGCGGACGGGGCACCCCGTCCACACGTCCGGTATCGCTGGCGGGCGTCTTGGACGACAGTACGCGTCGACGCGCAGCGCCCGACCAGCCGCACCGGCGCCGGGTCCTGCCGACCACGCCCATCCACCACCCCTCCCGCAACAGCCGTGTCGACCGCCGGGTCGAGCCCCGACCCTGGTCCTGCAGCGTCCCTGCCGGCTCGACCACCTCGCCCATCAGGCGGAACGCTAGTCCGTGCAACGTTCCGCGGCGCGCTCACCCCGCCCTGACCTGCCGACCCGCCCGTGAGGGCCCGGCCTGCCCGGCCATCCTCACCGCCCCACCCCTCGGAGCCACCGTGTCCACCACCCCGCCGCTGACCGCCCTGCTGCCCACCGGCACCTGGCAGCAGGATGCCGCCTGCCGTGACACCGATCCGGACCTGTTCTTCTCGACCGCCGAGGCCGATCGTGACGCCGCCATGCGGCTGTGCGCGACCTGTCCCGTGCGCCTGGACTGCCTCGAGCACGCGCTGGAGACCCGAGAGGCCTACGGCATCTGGGGCGGCACCGACGAGCAGGAGCGCAAGCGACTGCTGCGACGTCGCCGCCGCGCCGCCTGAGCCGCCAGGGACGTCCCGGCAACGGACATCGGTCGCACCGGCGTGCTACAACGGACCGAACGGATGTTCGCCACCGATCGGTCCCGCCGTGTCCCCCTCCGACACCCCCCGGCAGCTGGCCCTGGACGAGCTGGGGACCCCGCTGATCGACACCACCTTCGTCGTGGTCGACCTCGAGACCACCGGTCTGCATGCCGACGCGGACCGGATCACCGAGGTGGGCGCGGTCAAGGTCCGCGGCGGTGAGGTCCTCGGCGAGCTCCGGAGCTTCGTCCACCCCGGGCGCCCCATCCCGCCGGCCATCACCGCCATCACCGGCATCACCGACGAGCTGGTGGCCGACGCGCCGGCGATCGAGGAGGTGCTCGACCACGTCCTCGCCTTCCTGCGCGGGGCGGTGTTCGTCGCCCACAACGCGAGCTTCGACCTCGCGTTCCTCCGGGCCGCCGCCGGCCGGGCGGGTCACGGCCCGCTGGAGCCGGTGGTGGTGGACACGGCCCGCCTGTCCCGCCGGCTGTTGGCGGATGAGGTCCGCGACCACCGGCTCGCAACCCTCGCTCGCCACCTCCATGCCCGCACCGCGCCGGAGCACCGCGCGCTGTCCGATGCCCGAGCCACGGTGGACGTCCTCCACGGGCTGCTGGAACGGGCCGGCAGCCTCGGTGCCACCACGGTCGAGGACCTGATCGAGCTGACCCGCGCCCGCTCGCACCGGGACTTCCGTCGCCGATCGCTGGTCGCGGAGGCGCCGCGTGCCTGCGGCGTCTACCGCTTCCTGGACGAGCGCGACCAGACCCTGTACGTGGGCAAGGCCACCGACCTGCGCGCCCGGCTGCGGACCTACTTCGGCCAGGACCCCCGCCGCCGGGTCGCTGCGATGCTCCGCGAGACCGCCCGGGTGACCTGGGTCGAGACGCCCACCCTGCTCGAGGCCGAGGTGCGGGAGCTGCGGGCGATCCAGGCCGACCAGCCCCGCTACAACCGACGGTCCCGCACCCCACGGGCCCCCCGATGGCTGGTCTGTACCCGGGAGCCCTTCCCGCGGCTGGCCGTGGTCCGCCAGCCGGGTTCCCAGCACCAACACCCCATCGGGCCCTTCGACGGAGCACGGACCGCCACCGCGGTCCGCGAGGCCATCGAGGAGGTCCTCCCCATCCGGTCCTGCACGCCGCGCCTGCGCCGCACCCAGGACCACCCGGCCTGCGTCCTGAAGGAACTCGGACGCTGTGGCGCCCCCTGCGACGGATCCCAGGACGCCGCGGAGTACGCCACGGTCATCGCGGCGGTGGCCGCCCTGGCCGACGACCCGTCACCGCTGCTGTCGGGGCTGCGGCACCGGATGCGCGAGCAGGCCGACCGTGGCCGCTACGAGCGCGCCCGGGAGCTCAGGGATCTGACCTGGCAGGTCGCACGGGCGCTGTGGGTCCTGCGCGAGCATGCGTGGCTGTGCGCTGCGGACGAGCTCGTGCTGCAGCGACACTTGGACGACCGACAGGAGACGGTCTGGCTGCGCCACGGCAGCCTGGTCCGCTCCGAGCGCCGGCCCCTGTCCGACGGCCCCGCGGCGGGCGCGGCCCCGGCTTCCGAGCGCCTGCCCCTGTCCGACGGCCCCGCGGGGGCGCGGCCCCGGCTTCCGAGCGCCTGCCCCTGGCGCCGGCCACGATGCCCGGGTCGGCCACCGCACCCGCCTGGGAGGAGCTCGAGCTGGTCCGCACCTGGGCGGCCGGTGGGCGGGTGGCGCTGGTGGCGACCACGGGGGCGCTGCAGGTGCCGGTGGCGGGTGGCCGCGTGCTGGCGGAGGCGATCGCCGAGCGCCGGCACACGGACCGCCGGGTCCGCGCGGACCGGCAGCTGCTCAGCGGCGACAAGGTGCGCCGACGGGCACCGGCCTCAACCGACCGGCGCGCCGTCGGGTAGCTCGGCATCGGTCCCGAGCAGCCGCACCGTCCCGTCGGGTTCCAGCCCCCCGAGCACGAGGAACTGGCTGACGAAGCCGGCGATACGCCGGGACCCGAGGTTGACGGCACCCACCACCTGGCGGCCCACCAGCTCCTCGGGGTCGTAGTTGCTGATCTTCGCGCTGGTCTGCAGCACCCCGAGGACCGGGCCGAAGTCGACCGTCAGCTGCAGCGCCGGCTCCCTGGCCTCGGGGAAGGGCGCTGCGGTCACCACCGTGCCGACCCGGAGGTCCACGGCGAAGAACCCCTCCGCCCCCACCTCCGGCTTGGGGTCGAGGCGGGACGGTTCGTAGGGACGGGTGACGGGATCGATGCGGTGGGGCTCAGCCACGACCACCTCCGGCCAGCTGGCGGGTGTGCTCAGCCCAGCGCTCCTTGAGCGCGAGCGCCGCGCCGCTGGCGAGCACCTCCCGCGCCCTGGCAAGTCCGGCTGCCAGGTCGGGGACGGCATCCGCGGCGTACAGCCCCGCCGCGGCGTTCAGCGCCACGATGTCGGCGGCCGGCCCCTCCCGACCGCCGAGCACCGCGTCCGCGATACGCACGTTGTCCAGCGTGTCGCCCCCTTCGAGATCGGCCGGCCGCGCCCGGTCCATGCCGAGCGAGGCCGGGTCGAAGGTGGAGGCGGTGACGGCACCATCCCGGATCTCCCACAGCCGGCTGGGTCCGGTCGTGGTGAGCTCGTCGAGGCCATCCTCCCCACGGAACACCACCGCGTGCCGCCGGCCCAACCGGGCGAGCGCATCCGCCATCACCGGCGCCATGCGCGCGTCGGAGACCCCCACGGCCTGGTGGACCACCCCGGCCGGGTTGGACAGGGGGCCCAGCACGTTGAAGACCGTCCGGACCCCGAGCTGCAGCCGGACCGGGGCCACGTGCCGCATGGCCGGGTGGAAGGATCGCGCGTAGAGGAAGGTGATGCCGACCTCGCTCAGGCAACGGGCGACGGCCGAGGGCGGGAGCTCGATGTCGACCCCCCAAGCCTCGAGCAGGTCCGCGCTGCCGCAGCGTGACGACGCCGCCCGGTTGCCGTGCTTGGCCACCGGGATCCCGGCCGCAGCGATGACGAGGGCGGCGACCGTGGAGATGTTGAAGGTGCCGGCGCCGTCACCGCCGGTCCCGACGATGTCGACGAGGTGGTCGGGGCGGCCACCGGGAGGCGCGAAGGGCAGCGCGGCGTCCAGCATGGAACGCACGAAGCCAGCGATCTCCCCGGGTGCCTCCCCCTTCGCGCGCAGCGCGATCAGCAGCCCGGCCACCTGCGAGGACTCCGCCTCCCCGCGCATCAGGGCTCCCATGATCTGCCCGGCCAGCTCCTCGTCGAGGTCCTCACCCGCCAGCAGACGGGCGAGCAGCGACGGCCAGTGCAGGGCGGGTTCGCTCATCGAGGGATCCTCATCACGGCGACCGGTTGGTCCGGCGCGGACCGGCTCAGCCGCGGCCCTTGAGCGCGGTCCCCACCTGCGCCGCCGCGGACCCGGCGTCGCTGTAGGGCGCCAGCTCCGCCCCCTCCAGGGCGCTCACCCGGCGGGCGAGCTCGAAGCTGTCGATGGGCTTCAGCAGCAGCTCGTTGGCCCCCGCCCAGCGTCCCAGCCACTCGTCCTGCGCGCGGGAGGCCAGCACCAGCGCCGGTGTGGCCACGAGCTGCCCGAGCTCCGCCCGTGCGCGGAGGTCGTACAACACGGCGTACCCACCGCGCGGGGACAGGTCACCATCGACGACCAGCACGTCGTAGCGCTCCTGCTGGACCAGCAGCAGCTCACGGGCCTCGGCCGCGCTGGTGGCTTCCTCCACCTCGATGTCGGGACGCAGGGCCAACGCGCTGGTGGCACGCTGCCGCTCCTTGACATCCTCAGAGACGACCAGAACCCGCACGAGGCGACCTCCACCACATCGACGTTGCTGACCCGGACCACGGTAGCCGCTGTCGGTGACCGCGAGCGGTCACGGTTCCCACGGTCCGCTCGACGCCGACCGAGACGGGTCGCGTAGCATCGAGGAACACGACCGGTGGTCCGTTCGGGCGCGAGGAGTCCAAGGTGGTCGAGGTGGTCGAGGTGGCGGGTAGCGACCGCACACCCAGCCTCGGGCGCTGCATCCTCGTGCCCGTGGCGAACCCGGCATCGGTCCGTCCGCTGATGCAGCTGGCCGCCGATCTGGTCGACGCGGACGGCGAGATCCGGCTGCTCACCGTGCTGCGACCCGACGCCCCGGCGGAGGCCCACGCCGACGCCTGGCAGGGCATGGCCGTCGCGGAGACCGTCGCCGGCCAGCTCGGCGTGACCGCCCGAGGTGAGGTGCGGACCGAACACAGCCTCGGTGACACCGTGCTGGACACCCTGCGTGACCGCGAGGCGTCCCTGGTCCTGCTGGGCTGGCGGGGCGCGAGCTCGACCACCGACGTGTTCGGCAGGCTGATCGACCACATCGTCGGACGATCCTCGGTGCCGCTGGCCATCGTCCGCGCCGGCGCCCAGGACTACGACCGGGTCCTGCTCCCCATCTCCGCCGACCACCTGCTGCCGGGAGGTTCCAGCGGCCTGCAGCTGGCCGCCGACCTCGCCGCTCGGCTCCGCCGCGGCACCACACGCCCGCTGACGGTGCTGCGGACGGGACGGCTCGGCCAGGAGCTCCCGGAGGCGATCCTGGCCCTCGGCGACCGCGTGCACCACGACCCGCGACGTACCCACCAGGCCGTGGCCGCCTTCGCCGGCGCGACCGACCTGGTCCTGGCGCCGGTCGCCCCCACGGTGTCGGGTCTGCGGGCGGCGACGACCCACCTGGCCTGGGCGTCCCCCGACGCCACGCTGCTGGTCGCCATCGACGTCGGGCCGACCGCCGAGAGCTCCCTGGCCCCCGCGCTGGCCCCCGCGCTGGCCGACGCCGGTCGGCCGGCGCCGGACCCGCACCGACCGAACCGCACCGACATCCGGCTCGTGGTCACGGTGCGCCTCCCCGAGGGTGGCACCGTCGCCCCGAACCAGGTGGAGCGGATCCTCGCGCGCAGCGGCACCACCGAGCACCTGATGGCGTGGTGGCCGACCGGCGAGCGTCGCGCCCACGTGCGGGCGACCGTCCATCTGGTCGCCCCCGACCCCGACCATGCCATCACGCGGGTCCGCAAGGAGGTGCAGGACGCCGAGGAACTGGCGGGCGCGGAGATCAGCTACGACGTCGAGGAGGAGCCGGACGAACGGACCTCCGAGCTCGAACGCCGAGGCATCGCCGTGTACGAGGGGGACCTGACGGTGATCCGTGACCTGCCGGCGCGCGATCCGTCGGGACAGGGTGGGCGAGGGTCCCGGTGACCCGCACGAACGAGGTCCAACGCCGCCGCTGCACCGGGACGCTCACCCGCGATCGAGCACCCGGAGGATCGCGTGGATCGCACCGTGCACCGCCGTGGGCGCCTGGCCTCCGTCGAGCCGCAGGTAGGCCCGCAGCCCGTCGGTGTCGACGCGCAGCCGACCTCTGAGCCACAGCGGATCGGCCGTGCCGTCCGCACGGACGTCGACCCCGGCGCACACGGCGGCCTCCCCCGGCAGCCCGGCCAGCAACCGTACGATCTCGGGCTCCCGTCCGATCGCGACCACCTCGGTGCGTCCCCCCGTGGACCATCGCCGCGCGAGCTCGTCCCAGACCTGCTCGTAGCACTCCCATGCCGCCTGGCTGCCGAGCACGTCCAGATCGGCGCCCGTCTCGTCGCGGATCGCGGCCAGCACGAGAGCGTGGATGGTCTCCGTGAGCTCCCGCCGCACGGCGTCGGGGGCGGCGAACACCCGCACGAGCCACCCGCGACGACCGACCGAGGCCGCCTCGATGCGCGCCACGACGGCGTCACGGACATCGTCGGACCACAGCCGGAGCAGCAGATCGTTCCAGCCCGAGTCGTCGTCCACGGCCGTGTTGCTCCTGGTCGCGCCGGCGGCGCACGCTAACGGGTGTGCGACCCGTGTGGACACCGCGGGACCGCGCGGTCACCCTACGTCGCTGATGGGCCGCCACCGTTGTGTCCCACCGACCCTGGAGCGGACCACCCGTGCCCCCGTCACCTGCCGCCACCTCCCTGACCCCCCTGCGCCTGGCCGTGGTGGGGTGCGCGGCGCTGCTATCGGTGGCGCTGGCGGCGACCGCGGCCTTCGCCCACGCCGCGGGAGAGGTCCCACAGGCCCGCCTCAGCGCCACCGGACACACCGTCACCCTCCAGTGGACCGCGGCGGCCGACGACATCGCCGACCTGGCGGTCGCGGCCGGGGTGTGGCCCGAGGCGACCGCCTTCGCCTACCTCGACGTCGCGTTCGGGGGCGACCCGGCGCTGCTCCCCGACGACGCCGAGGTGGCGGCGATGGGCCGGGATCCCGCGCTCCGGCGCTACCTCGAGGACCGGGTGCGCATCCTGCAGGACGGGACCGCCTGCACCGGCGCCGCCCGACCGGCCCCCGACCCCATCACCGAGGGGGTCACCTTCACCTTCGAGTGCCCCGAGCCGGTCACCGCCGCGGTCGTCGAGATCCGCCTCCTCCACGACCGGGACCCCGGCTACCGCACGTTCAGCATCGACGGCACCGAGCAGTACGCGGTCCACACCGCCACCCAGCCGGCCCACCCCTGGGACTTCCGTGCCGCCCAGGGCAGCGGCGGGAGCGTGCCCGTGCTCCCGGTGCTGCTGGGGGCTGCAGCGATCCTCCTGGCGGCCGCCATGGCGCTCACGCACCTGTGGTCGCGACGCCCCGACCGGCCGGCGGCCACCGGGCACGATCCCGATCCGGGGCGCACGTGACCCTCGTCCCCGCGCTCGTCGGGGTGGCGAGCCGCGTGCCCTTCGGTGACGACCCGGCCCTGGAGCGGGGCCTGGTCGAGATCGTCGACCGCGTCCTCGCCGGCCAACTGTGGCTGTGGCTGGGCGCGCTGCTCACCGCCGGCATCGGCGCCCTCCACGCCCTCGGGCCGGGACACGGCAAGGCCCTGGTCGGCGCCTACCTGCTGGGAGGCCGCGGGAGAGCCCGGGATGCGCTGGCCCTCGGGGTGCTGGTCGCCACGATGCACACCGTGTCGGTGCTGCTGGTCGGGGTGGTCCTGGCCACCACGCAGCGCGCAGCGGTCGGGCCCGCCGTGGAGAGCGTGATCCGCATCGGCGCGGCCGGCGCCGTGCTCGTCGTCGGCCTGACGATGCTGCGCCGTGCCCACCGTCGCACGCGGCAGCCGGGCCACGACCACGACCACCACCACCCGAGCGATGCGGTGCCGCCGCTGTCACGGACCGGCATCGCCGCCATCGCCACCGCCGGCGGCCTGCTCCCGAGCCCCGCGGCGGTCATCGTCCTGCTCACGGCCCTGGCGCTGGGCCGGCCCTTCCTCGGGGTACTGCTGGTGCTCACCTTCGGCCTCGGGCTCGCCGCCACCCTGACCGCGATCGGGCTGCTCGTCCTGCAGGGGCGGGCGGCCGTGGACCGGGCCGGCTCCCGCCCGTGGCTGCGGCGGCTCACAGCGGCGCTGCCCCTCTTGAGCGCCCTGGCGGTCACGGCCGGCGGGACCGTGCTGCTCGTGGCTGCCGTGGTGGGCTGAGGAGCTGGGCGGTCAGGGAGCGACATGGCACGACGGCGCACCCGCACGGGTGCACCGTCGACAGGAGCCGTCCGGCTCAGAAGGTCGCGCTGTCTCCGCACGCGCACGAGCCGCTGGAGTTGGGGTTCTCGATGGAGAAGCCCGAGGCCTCCAGCGACTCCTTCCAGTCGATCACGGAGCCGCCCAGGTAGGGGGTCGACATCTGGTCGATACGGATCGTGATGCCGTGCTGGGTCTCCTCGAGGTCACCGTCGAGTTGGCGGTCATCGAAGAACAGCGCGTAGCGGAACCCCGCGCAGCCACCCGCCTGCACGGCGACGCGCAGGGCGATGTCGTCGAGGTCCGGCTGGTCCGAGATGAAGCTGCGCACCTTCTCGGCGGCGGTCTCGGTCAGCGTGATGACGCTGTCGGTGTCGGTGGCCCCGGTGTCCACGGTCGTCTCGGCGCTCACGGCGGGCTCCTCGGTGCTCGGCGGTGGGTGCCGGCCGCAGCGTGGGCGGGCACCACGGGTTCGTGACGCCGCGAGTGTAGCGAGAGCACCACCGCCGGCCAGGGGGTGGCCCCGCGGGGGACGTGTCACCCCGCCCCGGCGGCGGCTCGGGTCAGGTGCACGCCCATCGGGCCGCGAGGCGCTCGGCCGCCGCGGCCACCTCGGCGGACGGGTCAGCTCCGGGGCCCGCGGGGGCGGCCGCCTCGGTGCCGGCCAGCCGGTCGTCGCTGGACCCGTCGACCTGCCCGGCGACCACCAGCACGGGCAGGTCACGATCCGCGGCCTGCTCCACCACGTGTCCGACGACCTTGCCCTCCATCGAGGTGGCGTCCAGCCGTCCCTCGCCGGTGACGATCGCGTCGGCGTCCTCGAGCACGGCGGCGAGACCGACCAGCTCGGCCACCCGGGCCGCCCCCGGGGTGAAGCTGGCCCCGATGCCCGCTGCCAGCCCGTAGCCCAGCCCCCCGGCCGCACCGGTGCCGGCCTCGTCCCGTAGCTGCACGCCACCGGTCAGATCCCGCTCGACCACGTCGGCGACGTGGTCGAGCGCCGCCGTCAGCTGCACCACCTGCGCGGGGCTCGCCCCCTTCTGGGGACCGAACACCTCGGCGGCCCGCGGCAGCGGTGTCGTCACGTCGGACAGCAGTTCGACCGTGACCGTCCCGAGGTCGGGCATCCAGGTGCGTTCGATCGTCGCGAGGCGGTGCAGCTCACCGCCGCCGATCTTCAGCCCCGACCCGTCGGCGACCCGTAGCCGGAAGCCCAGGGCGGTCAGCGCCCCCAGGCCAGCATCGACCGTGGCGCTGCCCCCGAGCCCGAGGAGGATCCGGCGCGCGCCCGCGTCCACCGCCGCGAGCAGGAGCTGCCCCACGCCGTAGGTGGTGGTGCGCAGGGGGTCACGCTCCGCCTCCGGCACCAGGTCGAGCCCGCAGGCCGCCGCCGAGGCGACCACGGCGCTGCCGTCGGGGCGGAGCAGGAAGCCAGCGGTGACCGGCCGGCCCAGCGGCCCGACCACCTCGACGTCCAGCCAGCGATCCTCGTCGGTCGCGACCACCTCGCACAGGCTGTCGCCACCGTCGGCCAGGGGGCGCAGCACCACCTCGTCACCCGGTCGTGCCCGCCGCCACCCCTCAGCGATCGCCGCCGCGGCCTCGGGCGCGGTGAGGGTGCCCTTGAACCCGTCGGGGGCGACCACCACGCGCACCGTGTGTCCCTCCTGCTGGATCCGCTCACCGACGCCCGTCGCCGCCGGCGCTCCCGACGCTAGCGGGCTGGCGGATCGCCGTCGGCGGACGGCGGGGGTGGCGCACCCAGGTCACGCAGCAGCGCCAGCGCGAGGCCCTCGTCGGCCGCGGTCACGCTGACGGCGTGCCCCTGGACCCACTCGTGCCCGAGCCGGACCGTGGTGATCGTGGCCGCGGCCGGGATACCGCTGGCCTGCAGGGTCGCGACCAGCAGATCGGCCTGGGCCTGGTCGGAGGCGATCACCACCACCCGCTGCTGCTCGCGTTCGGGTTGCTCGAGCACCGCCGCTCCTCCCGCCCCGAGTGACCCCGGAGCCGTCGCAGTTCACGCCTTCGGATCGCGCACCACGAAGGGCGGCCGGACCACCTCGGCGAGCGTGGGGTGGCCCCGCACATCGAGCTCCACCTGCGTCCCCGGGCCGAGATCGGCGTCGAGGTAGGCCAGAGCGATCGGGACGCCGAGCGTCGGCGACAGCGACCCCGAGGTGGTCGCGCCCACCACCTCGTCGGTACCGGGACGTCGCACCGCCAGACCGGCGCGGGCCGGACGCCGTCCCTCGGCGACCAGCCCCCACAGCCGCTGGGTCGGTCCCGCCTGCTTGGCCGCCACCAGGGCCTCCTGCCCGCGGAAGGCCCCACGGTCGAGCCGCACCGCCCACCCGAGTCGCGCCTCGTAGGGGGTGCGGGACGTCGACAGCTCGTTGCCGTGCAGCGGGTACCCCATCTCGAGCCGCAGGGTGTCACGCGCGCCGAGCCCACAGGCGAGCGCACCGGCCGCGCCGAGTCCCTCCCACACCGGTGCCGCCAGCTCGCCGGGGACCAACAGCTCCACCCCCCGCTCGCCGGTGTAGCCCGTACGGCACAGCAGGAGCGCAGCACCCCGGACCTCGACGGTGACCACGCCGAGGGGCTCGGTGGCCGTCGCCGGGCTGCCCGCGGCCCCGAGCGTCGCGAGCACCTGGTCGGTCACCTCGAGGGAGCGAGGGCCCTGGACCGCCAGCACCGCGAGGTCGGTGGAGGCGTCGGCGACCCGCGCAGCCCGGCCCTGGGCGGCGGCGGTGAGCGCGGCGACGACGCCTGCGGTGTTGGCCGCGTTGGGGACGGCGACGAACCGCTCTGCCACCAGGCGGTAGACGATCAGGTCGTCGACGACCCCACCATCCTCGTCGCAGCACAACGTGTACTGCGAGCTGCCGTCGGTCAGCCGCGCCGGGTCGTTGGTGAAGGCCCGACCCACCACCTCGGCGGCGTCGGGCCCCTCGATCCAGACCGTACCGAGGTGGGAGACGTCGAAGACCCCGACGTCCTCACGTACGGCCCGGTGCTCGGCGAGGGTGCCCGAGAAGCTGATCGGCATCGACCACCCGGCGAAGGCGGCGAGCTTGGCGCCGGCAGCGCGGTGGTGCGCCGTCAGCGCGGTGGAGCGGAGGGCGTCGTCCATCGCTGTTCCTCGATCCGCCAGCGCTGTCCGTACCGGCCCCGACGACGCTAGCGGCCATCGACCGGTCCGACTGCGGGACCGGGAGTCGTCCGCTAGCGTCGAAGCGCGAACCACCGCGGCGTATCGACCGCCGCCATCTTCACGCCCCGCCCGCGCGGCCGCTCCCGTCGGGCGACGAGCAGGAGCGCATACCGTGGCCGAGGTCGAGCTTCCCCAGCTGGGAGAGTCCGTCGAGGAAGGCATCATCACCGCCTGGCTCGTCGAGGTCGGTGACACCGTCGAGGTCGACCAGCCCATCGTCGAGATCTCCACCGACAAGGTCGACACCGAGATCCCCTCCCCCGTCGCCGGCACCGTCCAGGAACTCAAGGCCGAGATCGACGACACCGTCGCCGTCGGCTCGGTCATCGCCATCATCGGCGAGGACGACACCGCGACCACCGACGACGGCGGCGACGGCGGCGACGGCGGGAGCAGGACACCGACCAGGACGCCCCCGCCGACGACCAGGACGCCCCCGCCGACGACGCCGCCGACACCGACCAGGCGGACGAACCCGAGCAGCAGCCGACTGATGAGGAGCGGCCGGCCGGGACCAGCAGCGCCCCCTCGGGCGAGCGGGTCACCAAGGGTGAGGACCACGATGCCGACGTGGTCGTGCTCGGGGGCGGAACCGGCGGCTACTCGGTCGCGCTGCGCGCCGCACAGCTGGGCCTGGACGTCATCCTCATCGAACGCGAGAAGGTCGGCGGGACCTGTCTGCACTGGGGCTGCATCCCGACCAAGGCGATCCTGCAGACCGCCGAGGTCGCGGAGTACGCCCAGCACGCCGCGGACTTCGGGGTCAACCTCGATTACCACGGCATCGAGGTGGCGGCGCTCAACGCCCACAAGGACGGCGTGGTCGAGAAGATGTGGAAGGGCCTCCAGGGCGCGCTGAAGGGTCGAGGCGTCGAGACCATCATCGGCGACGGCCACCTGATCGACACCCACACCATCGAGGTCAGGACCGAGGAGGGCAGCCGCACCGTCTCCGCTCCGGCGATCGTGATCGCGACCGGCTCCAAGCCCCGCGAGCTGCCCTTCGCACCCTTCGACGGTGAGCGCATCATCTCCTCCGACCACGCCCTGCACCTCGACGAACTGCCCGGCTCCGCGGTGATCCTGGGCTCGGGGGCCGTCGGCATGGAGTTCGCCACCGCGTGGGACGCCTTCGGGGTGGATGTCACGATCGTCGAACTCGAGGACCGGTTGCTGCCCTTGGAGGACGCGGACTCCTCGAAGGAGGTCGGACGCAGCTACCGCAAGCGTGGCATCACGGCCATGACCGGCGTGAAGATGTCCGGCGTCGAGGTGGGCGAGGACGGCGTCCTCTGCACCATCGACACCGGCAAGGGCCAGGAGCAGGTCGAGGCCGACCTCCTCATGGTCGCGGTCGGTCGGGCACCCGTGACCGAGGGTGCCGGGCTCGACGCGGCCGGGATCGAGGTCAACGAGCGCGGCTTCGTGGTGGTCGACGGGTACTGCCGCACCGGCGTCGAGGGCGTCTGGGCGCTGGGCGACGTGATCGAGACGCTCGGGCTGGCGCATGCCTCCTTCCAGGAGGGTTTCCTCGTCGCCGACCAGCTCGGCGGACTCGAGGTCCTGCCGATCGACTACAAGGGCGTGCCACGGGTGATCTGGAGCCACCCTGAGGTCGCCTCGGTCGGCTACACCGAAGCCCAGGCCAAGGACGCCGGCTTCGAGGTGGTCACCGAGAAGTACCCCTTCCAATCGCTGGGTCGGGCCGCGATGATGAAGGCCACCGGGATCGTCAAGCTGATCGCGGAGAAGGACGATGAGGCAGAGGGCGGCGCAGGTCGGATCCTCGGGATCCACATCGTCGGCCCGAATGCGACCGACCTGATCGCCGAGGGCCAGCTCATCTACAACTGGGAGGCGTTGCCCACCGACGTCGCGAGCTTCATCCACGCACATCCCTCGCTCAGCGAGGCGATCGGCGAGGCCCACCTCGCCCTGGCTGGCCGCGCACTCCACGGCTGACATCGAGCCCTCGCCCAGCACCCCACGCACCGACGAGCACACGGGCCCGACCGGCCCTCACCCCGATCCAGGAGCGCATACCGTGGCCGAGGTCGAGCTTCCCCAGCTGGGAGAGTCCGTCGAGGAAGGCATCATCACCGCCTGGCTCGTCGAGGTCGGTGA